>Ga0134092_1000073_pt1 | contig 96386 bp, 92 predicted proteins | sample 3_6taG_FD_94454 | JGI IMG/M metagenome (GOLD analysis project Ga0134092, IMG submission 94454) | Switchgrass degrading microbial communities from high solid loading bioreactors in New Hampshire, USA - 3_6_20_6_A3 metaG | ecosystem: Engineered > Bioreactor > Semi-continuous > Anaerobic >... | reverse complement strand
CAGCATCCTTAGCAAATCTTTCATACATATCAGTCCACTCATAGTTTTCTCCCTCAGCTGCATGAAGAAGGTTTTGAGCAGTATCTCCGAGTTCTCCAAGGGCTTTAAACCATATTTTTGCGTGTTCTTTTTCATTGTTTGCAGTTTGTTCAAAGATCGCAGCAATCTGCTCATATCCTTCTTTTCTTGCAACAGAAGCAAAGTATGTATACTTATTTCTTGCTTGAGACTCTCCGGCAAATGCTTCTAGTAAGTTTTTCTCTGTTTTAGTTCCTTTAATATTCATTGTATCCTCTCCTTTTTAATTTTTAATTTCTGCAAAAAATCTAAATAATCTAAAATTACTATAAATATACTAGGGCTTGTCCTAAGAATAAAGCTATTTATATAGTATCACAGATTAATCAAACATATAAAGTCCTAATGCTTAATAATAGGACCTATTCTTAACTAATTGTATCCTTTAACCATTAATATTGTCAATATAAACGATTTTCTAGCTTTTCTTCTTTAAAATAGTAAAAAATACATCTCTTTTCATAAAAAAATAAGATAGTAAAATTACTATCTTATTATAGGATATATTTTAGACTATGCAAACATAAGTAAGCTTAAAGCCATAACAGCCATACCTAATATAAGTCCATATATAGCTATATGATGTTCTCCGTATTTTTCTGCCGTTGGAAGCAGCTCATCTAATGAAATATACACCATTATTCCTGCTACAGCGGCAAATATTACTCCAAACATTGCATCGGTAAAGAACTGCATTAGCAACAAAAATCCTAAAACAACACCTATTGGCTCTGATAACCCTGAAAAAAATGAATATAAAAATGCCTTTTTTCTATTTCCTGTAGCAAAATAAATAGGAACAGAAACAGCAATACCCTCTGGAATATTATGAATTGCAATAGCTACAGCTATACTAATTCCCAAAGCTGGGTCCTGTATAGCACTAGTAAAAGTAGCCAATCCTTCAGGAAAATTATGTATTGCTATAGCCAGTGCAGAGAATAAACCCATTCTTAATAATTCTGATTTTCCCTCATCTTTTCTGTCTATTTCTTTAACATCGCGTACTTCATGTGGGTTTTCCCCTTTTGGTACAAATTTATCTATTATTGCAATTACAGCTATACCGCAAAAAAATGCAATTGTCGTAATCCAGTATCCTTTTGTGGCTCCATATACGCTTTCTAGTGAATTTCTTGCCTTTACAAATATTTCAATCATAGATACATAAATCATTACACCTGCAGAAAAGCCCAGAGCTGCTGAGAGGAACTTTTTATTAGTTTGTTTTGTATAGAAAGCTAAAGCACTTCCTATGCCTGTTGATAAGCCTGCAAATAAAGTAATTCCAAAAGCAAATAATACATTATCCAAGTTCATATCTATAATTATCCTCTCCCCACTTTAATTAAATACTCTTATAATATATATTCTCAAAAATTGCTAGTCTCAAACTTATATATTACTTTAATATATTACTTGGCCATATGCATTGTTACATTTAAATGCCTTTTTTAAATTATAATAGCCTGTGGCTTATTTCTTACAACAAATCTTTTAACTTCTATATTACAGCTTTCTTATACTTCTATCTGATTTGCTTTATTAGAGCTTAATCTTTCTGTCCTGTATTTGTACATAACCAATCAATAAGTAACATAAATGATTTATTTTTCTTAAATTTCTTATAGCTTAATAAATAACAGAACAGCTTTTCTTGAAACTCATAAAATAACTCAAGTTCTATTTTTACATAGACTTATCATATGATATTTGTTAAAATTAATTTAAGAATTGTCTTATAGAAAACACAGAAAAGTTTTCTAAAAACAAAGAAACAATAGGCCAAAATATTTCTCAAAAATATTATCTAAACTTGCTAATTTTCATAGAACTTTTGTATTTAACTTATAATTTAAAAAATAATAAATAGATTCTAAACATACTTAAAAAATATAAATCAGTAAATCTAGAAATATAGCTCTAATATTATTTATTTTTTAGGAGGAACAAAATGAATATTTGGACAGAAAAAAGCTTTAAGTTATATAACAGCTACAAATATTTAGATAAATTACACAGTATTTATCCCATGTTAGATAATAAAGCTAGAGAGTTAAACCATAAAACAATACAAGATTTAAGAAAATATTTTATTAATAAAGATAATAAAAATCTCTTTAAGTTGCTTTTAAAGCAAGAAAAATTCCCTGTAAAAGACTCTTATAAGGCTTTTTTCAATAGAGTAAAAAAAGATGAATTAGATTCAATAATAGATAAAAATCCTGAAACAGTTAATCGTATTTGTGAAAGAATATACAAAGATGGTTTTGAAAAAATGATAGAAGGAATTACTGAACCTAAAGAAACTAATAGGCAGATTGGTCCTATGTTCCCTAATTGGTTAAAGAAAACCTATAAATTCTATGACAACGTTTCACAATTTTTAAGTGCAAGTGATAGTATATGTGTTTATAGTGCATCTGATACTGCTCTAGTAAATTTTGCAACTGATTATCTGGGATGTATATTGCCTACTGGAACTGATTCTAAGGAAAAAGGTCTAGATTTAGTTGCTAAAATTAATATTACTAATAAAACCTTTTATGTAATAGGTGAAGCAAAGTTTCTTACTGATTTCGGTGGACATCAAAACACTCAATTAAATGATGCTTTAGACCTAATCTTATTTGATAAATTTAAACACAAAAACGGCATAAATGTTATCCCAATAGCTATACTTGATGGAGTTTGTTGGATAGAAACCTCGAATGATAAAATGGTAAATAGATTGCGTAATCTTCCAAATGATAAAATAGCAATTTCTGCTTTACTTTTAGATGACTTTTTTAAATCTCTACATTAAAAAATTAAAAGTCATAGAGTATTATGGATATTACTCTATGACTTTGTATAGATTATATTTGATTCCTTGTTCTTTCATGAGTCTTAAACACACATCAATTGCATAACTAGATGAATCTATCCCAATAAATTTCCTTCTTAATTTATTCGCCTCTAGCAAAAATGCTCCTGAACCCATAAATGCATCCATTACTATACTATCCTCTAATGAAGAATTTCTAATTATGAAATTAAGCATTTCTCTATTTTTTTCTGTTGGATAATTAGAATTTCCCTTTCCTTTATCTTTATATTCCCAAACATCTTGTACCTTTTTCCCCTCATGATCTTTTGCATAAACTATTTTTCTTGGATTACCAGTAGAGGACCATTCTATCAGGCCTTGTTCATCAAGCTCTGTTAATACATCTGGATGGTATCTCCAATGTCTTCCTTTTGGAGGATACATTCCCTTCCACATATGTCCTGTAGGCCCATCCTTTGTTTCTCCAGGAGCATGAAGTGGATTTGTAGTATACCTTTCCCCTTTGTCATTTACTTTAGGAAATAACTTTTTTGCTTCATCATCTGATAAGGGCAGCTTAATATCATTCCAGATATTTTTATCCTTTTGTTTAGCATAGAAAAAAATTGTATCAGAATAATTTCCATAAGCTTTTCTTGCAAAATTCTTAGGATTGCATTTTATTCTTGTAATTTCATTTAGATAATTTTCCTCTCCAAAAACTTCATCTAAAATCAACTTCACATAGTGTCCCATTTTTTTATCAATATGCAAATAAATGCTGCCTCTGTCTGATAAAAACTCTCTAATAAAATATAACCTTCTCCTCAAAAATTCTAAAAATACATCATTAGTCACTTTATCACTATAAGCAGTTACACCATTGTATGTTATAAAATCCTGATTCGTTCCAAATGGCGGATCTATGTAAACTAAATCTATTTTGCCTTTTAATTCCTTAAGTAACTTATTTAAAACTAATAAGTTATCTCCCCAAAAAACAGAGTCTAAATATTTGTATTGATTATTCTTTTCAACTAGCTCCAATTCCACATCTCTTATATTTCTAAAAACCTCACTAATACTTACTTTGTTCTTATAATATAGAACACAATTCTTAGTATTCTTATTATAGTATATATTGTCCATTTGAATATTAATGTCATTATCTTCTTCTGTTTCCCTTTTAATATTTCTGCTTAATATAAATTCACACAAGTCATTTGGGCTTATTCTATAATCTCTACCTTCATTTAGCATTATAGCTTTTAATTTATTTTGCTTTATATAGTTTCTAACAGTTTGCCATGTTACTCCAAGTAATTTTGCAACATCACTCAAAGTCAAATAGTATAAACTCTCACTTTTATTGTTATGGTCATCTTTATTTGAATCCAAAATGTCAAGCATAGATAATTGTTGTTGCATAGATTCCCCCACCTATTATTTTTAAGTTTTTTTAACTTTTTGACCAAGTCACTTTTATAATTATTTTATAATATACCAAATCAAATAAATTTTGTCCATAACTTTTTATCATCTAGACCTTTTAATGACAAACTCATAAATAAAAATAAATTATTAATCATTCTAATCTAACACATCAGACTTTTTCAGCAGATATATGGCTCCCTGACTAATAGCAACAATATATAACAAATTCATTATAATAAATAGAATATGACTTTCTACAGATGGGAGTCCTTCCTGACTGAGTACTCCCATCCCAATAGTCATCAGCGAATGAGGAAAAAATAACCCCAAGTTTGATACATACATACCCAGACCAATGAAAACAGCACATAAACTTATGCCTATAGGAACAGCAAAGCTGCGAATGCGCATAGACAGTGCTAACTGCAGAACACTAATTGTAATAGCAGCTATCCAACCTCTTAACAGCCAACCTGGCAGCTCTTTAGGAATTGCAGAAGTTAATCCTATTACTTTACCTCCAATGAGATACAATAGACAAAAAAATACTTGAACAAAAGTCAACAGCACACCGACTACTATTAATTTAGATAAAAAAATATGAATTGCTGATATTGGTGCAGTCATAATTATGTTCCAATTCTTGTTGAGATGTTCAAGCCTCCACATATATGCACAGCAGATAGCAATGAGAATTGGAAAAAAGAACTCTCCATAAAATAAAGCAACCTGAGACCATAAACTATACCATTCCTTCTTAAGTACATCCTGATTCATATAAAAATTTGCACTTCCAATCAACACGCTTATAACCGGGAGACTCATAAGTATAAGCCATATACGAGAATGTCGCAGTTTTATCAATTCAGCAGAAATACATTTTCTTAACATAATTATTCCTCCTATATCTCTTGTCTTGAAACTTGAAAACTTCCAACCATATAAATACAAATTCCAACTACAATCAATGCTGCCATAGCAGGTATTAATGAACTCACATCACGTATAATGAACTGTATTTTTTCGTTTGCATAGCTTTGTGTAACAGGGCTTAAACCTGTGTAGTAAGACCATATAAAAAGACTTCGCACTTTCGCTGGAAACAAATCTGCTGTCATACCAATGAATCCACCTATCATTCCTAAACATAGTGAGAAAGCCTGATTTTTTACCGCCATTGATATCCACTGCTGAAATGCTATTACTATCAAGCTAGTTAAAGTTGTTCCTATAAGCAACCTAACAAACAGAAATAACGGCACAGATTCCTTAAAATTATTTATAATGCCAAATATCATGATAGAAAATATTTGCAGTATGCTTACCAGCAGCATAAGAATTGCTGCAGAAACATATTTTGCAGCATAAAGTTCTCCTCTTTTCATAGAAGTAGATAACAATAGCTTCAAAGTATCTCCTTTATGCTCCATATCACAAATACGTGATACGCATATAGCAGTAAGAATAGGCAAAAACAAACCATTCATAGAGGCTATAATTGCTATGAGCATCTCCCATGTAGCATTTTCTGGATTACGAGAAATTGATTTACTAGTTGCCATGAAGGTCCAAGCAATTTCTACAAACAAAAATAAAATTAACATCAAAGTTATACGCTTATGGCGCAGCTTATACAATTCAATACTGATAATCTTCATTACAAGCTACTCTCCTTTCCTGTAATGTCTAAGAAAATTCTCTCAAGATTCTTCTTGTGTTCTAAAATACGAAGTACATCAATATTTGACTCAACTAAAGTTCTATTCACTTGTGCAATATTTTCATCTGTTAATCCTTCAAATACTAAAAAGTCATCATTCCGTACTAGAGAAAAACCTTTAGCCCTAAGCACCCTATGTGCCAGAATATTATCTCCTGTCTTTATCATAATCGATGGACTGCTTTTACTTTTTAGCTTTTCTATGCTTCCTTGAAATATCATCACACCATTGTTGATTATACCAACTGTTGTGGCAATCTGCTCAATTTCAGAAAGAAGGTGGCTTGAAATCAGCACTGTCATTCCGTAACGCTCAGGAAGAGATTTAATCAATTCTCTGATTTCTTCTATTCCAGCAGGGTCAAGACCATTTGTAGGTTCATCTAAAATTAAAAGCTTTGGAAATGATATTAAAGCCATAGCAATGCCTAGACGCTGTTTCATTCCCAGAGAATATTTACTAACCTTTTTATCTTTATGCTTTTCTAACCTAACAATTTTCAAAGCTTCAAGTACATTTTTATCAGGAACTTCTCGTAATCTTTGAACAACACGCATATTTTCAAGCCCTGTTAGATGCCCATAATAAGATGGAGACTCTATAAGCGAACCAGTTTGACTTAAAATGAAATTTCGATTTGATTCAAACTCCTTATCAAAGACTGTTACCATGCCGCTAGTAGGTCGTGATAATCCCAAAATCATTTTTAATGTAGTAGATTTACCGGCACCATTAGGCCCAAGGAAACCATAAATATCACCTTCAGATACTGACAAATTTACATCCTTCACACCATATGTGTCCCCATATCGTTTAGAGAGATTATAAGTAGCAATTATTTGATTCATATTATCTTCCTCCATTCTGTTTTGATGTTTACACTCAAAGTATAACAATACAATCTTTCTTTAAGCTGACAGCAACCTTACGCCAACCTTAAATCATAAAAATGGAGTCGATACAGAGTGAAATAAAAATAAATATAATATATAATTTTTGTGGGTGATGTTTATGGATGATATAAAAAATAAAAAGCTTCTTATAGTCGATGATGAAAGCGAAATGAGAAACATGATAGACAGCTTCTTACGCAAGGAAGGATTTACACGCATTTATCAAGCAGCAGATTGTGCGGAAGCATTAGAAATATGTAGAACAATGAAGCCTGACATAGCCATTCTAGATGTCATGCTGCCTGATGGAGACGGTTTCTCCCTTCTATCTTCTATAAGACAGATATCAAGTATTCCTGTACTTTTTTTATCAGCAAGAGGTGAAGATGAGGACCGACTATTAGGGCTTGGGCTTGGTGCAGATGACTATATTGTAAAGCCCTTCTTACCTCGTGAATTAGTTCTAAGATTAATGGCAATTTTAAGAAGAGTCTATTCGCCACCGAAAAAAGAACAGCGTCCAATATTTCACTTAGGAAATCGTCTAATTGATCTTGAAAGCGGCACTGTTCGAAATAGCAACATTGAATATGCCTTGACAGCAAAAGAAATAATACTGTTATTTAAGCTATATGAAAATCGCAATCGCATCGTAACAAGTGATGCCCTCTGTCAAGCTGCATGGGGAGATGATTATTATGGGTATGAAAATACTCTAATGGTACACATCCGCCGCATTCGTGAAAAAATTGAAGAAAGTCCCTCCAATCCAGAATACTTGCAGACAATACGAGGATTAGGATATAAGTTGATTGTGAAGGAGAAGTAAATATGGAAAGTGCAGTACGAATTTTAAAACGCTTTATCAGTACAACTATGATAATTTCAATTTTCCTACTGATACTAAACTTTGTATTGCTAGGTGTCTGGGTTTTTAGAGGTATGAATAAAGGCCAATCCCCTGCTGTCGTAGTAAAAACTGTAGCTGAAGGCTTGCAGCCTTCACTCGATTCTTATTCCCTAGATACCTCAGCAGAAAAATTGCTGAATAAAAATCAAGCTTGGGCAATGCTAATTGACGATAGAGGAAACATAGCTTGGAGCTATATGCTCCCAGACGAACTTCCTAAAAAATATTCATTAACTGATGTTGCCAAGTTAACTAGAAACTACTTGATGGACTATCCCGTTTTTGTATGGCAGCATGATGAAGGATTAGTAGTAGTAGGATATCCAAAAGACAGCTTAGGAAAATATCAATATATTTTGCCAACAGATTGGGTTTCTTCTTTGCCATTAAGGATAGTCTATTTAGTAATTGGAAACATTATACTTGCATTGCTCTTGTCACTATTAATGGGCTCTAGACTAATTCGCTCCATACGGCCACTGACCTATGGAATACAAGCACTGGCAGAAGATAAAGAAGTTTTTATCGAACCAAAAGGAATATTAGCTTCCCTTGCACAGAACATAAATATTACATCAGCTTTATTAAAACAGAAAAACGAAAGCTTAAAAAACAGAGATGAAGCTCGGTCAAACTGGATTGCAGGGATTTCACACGATATAAGAACTCCTCTTTCTATGATTCTTGGCTATTCAAGCGAACTAGAAGAAAACAGCAGCATTCCAGCAGAGCAAAGACAGCAAGCAGGTATTATTAGAAAGCAGGCAGAAAAACTGCGTTCTCTTGTAAGCGATTTAAATCTTGTTTCAATGCTGGAATATGAAATGCAGCCATTAAACAAAAAAACAATCCGCCTATCTGCATTAGCAAGGCAAATCGCATCTGATTTTCTAAATCACGGATTAGATGAAAAATATATGCTTGAAATAGAGATTTCTGATGAAAGAGCTCAGGTCAGTGGATATGAAAGACTGCTAACCCGCGCCATTACCAACTTAGTACAAAACAGCATCAACCATAATCCTGATGGATGTAAGATAAAATTACAGACTTCATTTGATGCAAATAATGAAACTTGCAGCTTTATAGTTTCTGACAATGGTAAAGGAATTCCACAAAATGAACTCTCTAATCTATTAGAACTGCCTTTTTCCTCTAAGAGAAATATTTCAAAAAAACAAGGGCATGGATTAGGACTGCCTATGGTTGCAAGAATTGCAAAGGCACATCAAGGGCAATTAGTTTTATCAAGCGATATTGGAAAAGGGCTAACAGCAGAGATTATATTGCCTTCTATAAATCTCGAATAAAAGAGTTCTCAATCAATCAAAGAACGTATAAAATTGCATCAAAAAAGCAAAATAGGTATTTAAAAAATTAAGAAGGAGCTGCCTCAAAATATTTACATTATTTTGGGGCAGCTCCATTTTATTACCTAATCAACTATTTATTCTAATTCTATTGCACCAGTATTTAATGCATAATATCGCCCTTTTTGCTCCATTAATTCGTCATGGCTTCCGCGTTCTATAATTTCCCCATGCTCTAACACCATTATAGCGTTAGAATCACGTACCGTAGATAGTCTATGGGCAATGACAAAAGTAGTTCTGCCTTCCATCAGCTTATCCATACCTTCTGAAATCAATTTCTCTGTTCTAGTATCTATAGAAGATGTTGCCTCATCGAGTATTAGTATAGTTGGGTTAGCAATTGCAGCTCTAGCTATAGAGAGTAGCTGACGTTCTCCTTGAGATAAATTTTGACCATCTACTGTAAGCATAGTGTCATAGCCCTGCGGCAGATTTTTTATAAAGTAATGAGCATTAGCAAGCTTAGCTGCTTCTATTACCTCTTCATCAGTAGCATCAAGTCTACCATATCTAATATTATCTGCAATTGTTCCTTCAAATAGATGAACATCCTGAAGTACTATACTCATTGTACTTCTTAAATCGTGCTTCTTAATGCGTCTTATATCTATTCCATCATAAAGTATAGTTCCGCTTTTTATCTCATAAAACCTATTAATTAAATTTGTTATAGTAGTTTTACCTGCCCCTGTAGAACCTACAAAGGCAATTTTCTGCCCAGGTTTTGCATAAAGGTTAATATTTTTCAATACTGTTTTTTCTGGTGAATAGCCAAAATCTACATCCTTAAATGTAATATATCCTCTAAGCGGCACTTTCTCGTATTCACCATTTCCCTTTGGAACTTTCCAATACATCTTATTTTCTTTTTCATCTTTTACAAGTATTACATCTCCTTGGTCAATTTCCACCTCTTCATCTAGTACATTAAATATTCTTTCGGCACCTGCTAAGGCTGCAAATAAAGTATTTAGTTGATTAGATACTTGTGTCATTGGCCTTGAGAATGTTCTTGTATATTGTAAAAATGATGCTATATTACCTATACTCATTTTTCCCTTTATTACAAGAAGAGCTCCAATCATTGATACTAAGGCATAGAGCACGTAGGATAAGTTTCCCATAATAGGCATTATTATGGAACCATAAGTAGAAGCCTGTGTACTAGCTACACGTAATTCTTCATTTATTTCATTAAATGCTTCTATAGCACGACCTTCGTAGTTAAAAACTTTAACTACCTTTTGTCCTGACATCATCTCTTCTATATATCCATTCATGTCCGCTAAAGCTGCCTGTTGAATCCTAAAATTCTTAGCAGATTTTTTCCCTACATATTTCATCGAATACAACATAGCTATAAGCATAACAACTACAACTACTGTAAGTGCTGGACTAAGTATCAACATCATAGCAAAGGTACCTACTAAAGTTACAATTGATATTAAAATCTGTGATATACCTTGCTCCAAAGATTGAGTAAGCATATCAACATCATTAGTAAATGTAGACATTAGTTCTCCATGAGAATGAGTATCAAAATATGAAATAGGCAGCTTTTCCATGTGTGAAAACATGTCTTCACGAATCTTATGAACAGTTCTCTGCGATAGTCTTACCATGTAAAGGTTTCCTAAATATTGCCCAAGGGCAATAAAAATAACAATTACACCCATAACAATAAGATATTTCACAAATAAAGCCATATCATTTCCCTTAACCAGTGTATCGATTATAGGACTTAACATACCATTAGCTGCTATTTCAGCAGTTGATCCAAGGATAATAAAGAAAATTCCTCCAAAGAATATTACCTTGTTGTATTTAAAGTAGCTAAATAGCCTAATCAAAGTTTTCACTGGATTTTTAGGACGTAGCTGTCGATGACCATTTTGTCTTTTCATTCTCCAACCACTCCTTTCTGCTGTGATTCGTATATTTCTCTATATATAGGTGAGATTTCTAATAGTGTTTTATGGTCTCCAAATGACTCTATCTTACCTTCATGCATTACAATTATTTTATCAGCATGTTGAATAGACGAAATTCTTTGAGCAATTATAATTGTAGTTACATGACCTAATTCTTCTCTAAAAGCCTTTTGAATTTTTGCATCTGTAGTCATATCTACAGCACTTGTGGAGTCATCAAGTATTATAATCTTAGGCGATTTCAGCAAGGCTCTTGCAATTGCAAGTCTCTGTTTCTGACCGCCAGAAAAATTGTCACCACCCTGTTCAACTCTATGGTCTAATCCATCCTCATATTTTGAAACAAATTCCCAAGCCTGAGCTTGTTTAAGTGCATTTATTATTTGCTTATCTGTAGCATTTTCATTGCCCCATTTCATATTTTCACGAATAGTACCTGAAAATAAAGTATTTTTCTGCAATACAAATGCTACTTGATCACGAAGTATTTTAATATCATATTCCTTGACGTCTATACCTCCAACAGTAATTGAACCCTCCGTTGCATCATACAATCTAGGTATCAATTGGACTAATGTAGACTTAGAAGAACCTGTAGAACCAATAATACCGAGAATTTCACCCGATTTTATGCTGAAGTTAATATTATTTAACACGTTTTCTTTGCTTCCTGGATAACGGAAGCTGACATTATGAAAGCTAATAGAACCGTCTCTTAGTTCTTTCACAGGTTGTTCGACTTCCTTAATCTCTGATTCAGTATTAAGTATCTCGCAAATTCTGCTCACTGAAGCTGAACCCCTCAATAATTGCATGAAAAACATTGAAATCATCATAAGAGACATCAAAACCTGAGTTATATATGTAATGAAGGATATTAACTCTCCACCACCCATTGCTCCGACAGTTACTTGTTTCCCACCAAACCATAATATTGCAATTATTGTTGAATATATTATTAGATTTAAAGCAGGTGTAAGTAAAATTATTAATGAAATTGCTCTAAGGGCTGTATTCCTCAAATAGTCATTTCTTTTCTTGAATTTTTCTTCCTCATATTTCTGTCTGTTAAAAGACTTTACAACTCTTATACCAGTTAGGTTTTCTTGTATAATGCTATTTACTTTATCTACACTAGTCTGCAGCTTTAAGAATAGCGGTCTAGCTTTATACAGTATTATACTTATAATTATAGCTGTAACTGGTATTGCCACTAAAAATATCTTTGTTAATGAAGAATTTATTTTTCTAGCCATAATAAGAGCAAATATCATCATAAATGGGGCTCTCACAGCCATACGCAAACTCATCATTGTAACCTGACCTATAGTATTGCAGTCATTAGTTAACCTCGTTATAAGTGAAGACACTGAGAACTTATCTAGATTTGCGAAAGAAAAACCTTGAACCTTCTTAAATGCTTCTTTCCTAATTTCTGCAGCAAATCCATAGCCTGCTCTAGCACCTACATGAGCACTAAGAGCACCAAAAGTCATTGCAAGTAACGCAGATATTATCATTACAATACCTATTTTCGCTATATATTGAATATCCTGATTTAATATCCCGATATCTACTATTCGTGACATAAGGTAAGGAATTATTATATCAGCCAAAACTTCCAATATCATTAATATAGGACAAAGAATTGCAAAAACTAAATATTTCTTCATAAATGGCAATAACTTCTTCAAATATATCCCTCCTACTCTATTATGTCATCTGAAGCATTAAGAATATCCATGTGTTTTAGATTATTATTTAATTTTGTCAAAGCTTCACTAAGCCTTATCAGTTCTTCTTGAGTAAATCCTTTAAACATGTCCTGATATATTTTCAATACATAGTCCTTATAGTCATCTATTATAGACTTTCCCCTCTCTGTTACAACTAGTCTATTATGTCTCATATCTGATTCCAAAGGGACTTGTTTAATCATATCTAGATTTATTAATCTTTTAACTGCTACGCTCATTGCTCCTTCAGTAAATCTCATCATTTTAGCTAATTCTTTTTGACTTGCATTAGGCTTTTTCTCAGCATGCATAGTTAAAAATAAAAGGCCAAAGGTTAGTCCATATTCATCAATTTTATGTTGTAATATCTGAGTTATCTTCTGATAAGTCTCACGTAGCTGCATTGCTAAATCAGTTTCCATCATATTTTACCTCCATTACTTTAACGCTAAAGTATTTTCGCAATACTTTAATGTTAAACTATTATTCAAGTCCTGTCAACGATAAATTATTCCTAAAACATATTATTTCCTTTGAATCTTAGTATGAATATGTAGCATCTGCACTTCTATTATCAAAAAAGCAAAGTACCGTTTTTAACGGCACTTTGTCAATTAAAATATGTTATACACCTTTATTACACTTAGTTTTTCCACAGCAACTGCTTCCACAGCTGCATTTTTTGTTTTTAGCGTCACTTATTACTCTTGTTAAAGCAAATATTACAATACCCGCAAATACTAAGCCAACAATTATATTACCCAACATTATACCTCAACTCCTAATTCGCTAGGCTGAGAGCCTCGCTTTTTAATAGTTAAAACAAGATACAAAACAACTACAATTGATACTATTATAGCTGGTATAAAACCTGTAGTAGGTTTACCATATACTATCAGTGAACCAATTTGTGATACCAACATCGCTAGAGTATATCCAACAGAGAATTGGAAAGCTAAAGCTCTAAATAGCCACTTTTTAGAACCTAACTCAGAACTCATAGCTCCAATTGCCGCAAAGCAAGGTGGAGTAAATAAGTTGAACATAAGGAAAGCTAACCCTGTAACTGGCGTAAAGAACTGAGTTAGTTCTCCTCCAGGTATATATAAAGCTTCTTCTGAACCTGCAGCTAATAGCACTGCAAATGTCGCAACAACATTTTCCTTAGCAAGAAAGCCAGTTACTGATGCAGCAGCCATCTGCCATCCAACAAATCCCAGAGGAATTAAAATCGGGGCTATAACTTTACCAATAGAAGCAAGTATACTCAAGCTTTGATCCTCCACCGGCTGAAGATTCCAGCCATAAGCTTGTGTAAACCATACAAGAGTATTGCATACTAGTATGATAGTTGTAGCTTTACGAATAAATCCTTTTGACTTATCTATCACTTGTGCAAATGCATATTTTAAGCTAGGCAGTTTATATTCTGGTATTTCCATTATAAACTGGGATGTGTTTTCCCATACGAAAATTTTCTTTAGTAAAAGTCCTCCAACTACAATAACTCCAATAGCAACTATATATATAGTAGGTGCTATCCATGCATTATCTGGGAAGAATACTGCAGTGAAAAGTGCTATTATTGGAAGCTTAGCTCCACAAGGTACAAAAGGAGTAAGTATTGTAGTCATTCTTTTCTCATTAATATCTTCAATTGTTCTAGTTGCCATAACACCTGGCACACCGCAGCCTGATCCAACAATCATTGGTATAATAGACTTACCAGATAATCCTATTTTCTTGAAAAATCTGTCCATCAACACTGCTACTCTAGCCATATAACCACAGTCTTCTAGTAATGCTAAACAGAAAAATAACACTGCAATTAAAGGTAAAAATCCAACAACTGCTCCAACTCCAGCAATTGCGCCATCTACTATTAAAGCCTGAAGAAATGGGCTAACTCCTAATCCCTCTAAAAACGCATTAACAGCATTTGGAACTATTTCTCCAAATAGTGTTTCGTTGAAGTACTCTGATAAGTATCCACCTATACCTTCAATTGATATAGAATATACCGCCCACATTATTAAAAAGAATATTGGTAAGCCTAGCCACTTATGAGCAACAATTCTATCAATTTTATCTGACAGGGTTACTTGTGAAGCATCTCTTGTTTTTACCTGACACTTCTCAATTATTTCGTCAATATACCTCTGTCTTGCAATGTCAGAATCCTCTGAGTCGCAGCCTTGAAATTTCGGCTTTACAGGTGCCTTTTTTTCTATACCTAATTGAATGGCATCATCAAGTAGTTCTATTAGTCCTTCTCCTGTTATGGCATTAGTTGGTACTATTTTGCAATTTAGTTCTTTGCTTAGTAAATTAATATCTACTTTGTCTCCTCTTCTAGATATAACATCTGCCTTATTAAGAGCAATAATTACTGGTATTCCCAACTCTAGTAGCTGAGTAGTAAAAAACAAACTTCTGCTGATATTAGCTCCATCTACTATATTGATAATTACATCTGGATTTTCGTCTAAAATAAAACTCCTAGTAACAGCTTCCTCACTAGTAAATGGTGAAATAGAGTACGCTCCTGGAAGATCCACTACTTTTATATCATCTAATCCTTTGGAGTTATATTTTTTCCTTAAATGTGCTTCCTTTTTAGCTACTGTAACACCCGACCAATTTCCTACAGACTCTGTTTTTCCTGTAATTGCATTATATAACGTGGTTTTTCCACAGTTTGGATTACCTGCTAGTGCTATCTTCATAATAACCCCCCTTGCTGTAATTACAAATGTTGATTTTAATATTGATACTCATTATCATTTAGCTTTTAAAATATAAATGCCATAAGAAATTACAGCATTTTTTTACAGTATCATATGTAAACAGCTACATCAATTAATCTTCTAATATAATTGATTTTGCCATTTTTTCATCAAGTGCATATCTACTGTCTTTAATATTGACTATATAATTTCCTGCAAGCTTAGAAATAAGTGTTATTTCTTCTCCTTCAAAACAGCCTAAAGTAAAAAGAAATTTTCTCACTTTTTCTTTGCCTTCAACGCTTTTGATTTTATAAGTTTGACCAATTACTGCCTGTGATAGTTGCATAACAATCTCTCCTACTTTAATAATACTTCCTTCTTGATAAAGAATATCATTATCACAAGTAATTGTCAATACCCTTGTATGTTAATTATATAAAATAGAAATTTAGTTAATGTCTCGGGACTCTCCTCATTTGATATGAATTCCTCTTCTTGAAAGCTGTATTTAAGCTATTATTTTACACATACTATCCTTAAGGAGGTCTTTTTATGAAATTTAGACTAGGATATGTTGCCATGGCTATTAATTTAGAAGATTGTTCTCCATCTGGAACTGTTACTGTAAAGGCACTTAATTCACTGCCAAATAATGATTTAAGAATGAATAAATTAAGAAGAGTAGCTAAGAAAAACATCCATAATACTTTAAGAATTTTACGATACAACCTAGATTATAACATAAAAGTCTATCGTTTTACTTCTAAGCTCATACCTCTAGCTACACATCCTCTTTTGTCTGACTGGAATTATATAGAAGACTTTAAGGAAGAATTAAAGGAGATAGGAGACTTTGTTAAGAAAAACGATTTTAGAGTAAGTGCTCATCCAGATCACTACACTATAATAAACTCTAAATCTGAAGATGTAATAAAAAATTCAATAAAAGATTTAGATTACCATGTAAAACTGTTTGAAGCTATGGGGCTTGAAGATTACAAATATAAACTGGTTCTTCACATAGGTGGTTTATATAAAAATAAGAAAGAGTCTATAGACAGATTCAAGGAAAATTTTTTGAAGCTCCCTGATAGGATCAGAAAAAGGATAATTCTTGAAAATGATGATAAGCTATATTCCGCAGCTGATGTTCTGCAAATCTGCAATGATTTAAATGTACCAATGGTAATTGACATACACCATCATAACTGTAGAAGTGACGGAGAAAAACTTGAAGATCTTCTCCCGCTCATTTTTAATACTTGGAATAGTGAAGTCTTTAATCCAAAGGTACATTTTTCAAGTCCAAGGAGTTTGAATGAATTTAGAAGCCATGCAGATGACATAGACCTAGAAGAATTTCGTAATTTTTTAGATATAGCTAAAAAGCTAGAACGAGATTTCGATGTAATGCTCGAGGCTAAAAATAAGAACATTGCATTAATTAATCTATCAAATAAACTTGGAACATTGGAAGGTATTAAGAAAATCAATGAAAGTGAATTCATCTATTAAGATTTGAAAATTTTAGATAACTTATAAGAACAAAAAACTCCCTCTAATACAATACGAGGGAGCATAAAGGGCATTTATAACTGTTATTGAAAATATAGAAATAGAACTTCCTGATCCTTTGAAAAGGGTACAGCATTAGAGTTAAAAACTATTTTTATTATAAAATAGCTTTAAATAACTAATATTATCTATGTTTCTTATTTCTCAATTCATGGATTATATATTCTTATTAAGTAGGTTTTGGATATATGGCTCTATATCCATAGTGTCTACAGAAGACTCAAATCGTCTAACAATATTTCCTCCCTAATCAATTAAAAATTTTATAAAAATCCATCTTATTGCATTACCTATAGTATGGAAACTTCTCCTTTAGCAGTGCATCTAAAATTCTATTTAAGCCATTTCCTTAAACTTGACCACATCAAATTTAGTTTCAATATATATAGAATAATTATGAAATAGTATTAATGACATTATTATATCCTCTTCTCTTAATAACTCTAGATACTTTTTGCTAGATTTTTTTATATATCATTTCATTACTTTTTTAGTTCAATCAATATTATGTGCTGTATCATATGCACTAAGGCATTGCTTTGCGTCAAAAATATTTAAGCTTTAATAATATCTTTTTATACTAACTCACTTTTTTCATTCTTCTTTATGGTAACTAGACATAATAAAACAACATATATAAGTATAGTAACAAATAAAATAGCAAAGAAATCTCGTGCAGCTAAATATGAAGAAGTAGTAAATCCCTTAATACAAATATGTGCCATTATATAGGATACTGGCAGCATAAAAAACTTTATCATAATACTTTTTACCTTTTCCTTATGGCGAAATACTATTAGTATAATCCCACTGATAACAGCCAATAGAATAGCTATGGTTAAATAATATGCCAAAACTAATCTTGGTAATGTCAGTACTCCTCCATTTTGAAATTGATTAGTACCGTATATTAGAACATCTTGATTTCCATCAGTCGTATAATAGTAAACAGAATCTACCTCTTCACCGTTTGGATTTAAGACTGTATTGTTTACAGATTTTTTTGATATTTTTTTGTTCCAAATGCTATTCCAAGTTGTTATATGATAAGTATAGCCTGATCCATTTTCAGAAGGATAGCTGTGAATATCATACCCTGCTACTTCATCACTAAATACTGCAATCACTAATCCAGTATCATTTTTTATAAAAGAAACTACATCTGGACTGTATGGAATATATTCTGGAGAAGTTAAAAAAGCAATTCCTGTAGAAAATAAAATCGCAGTTAACATAACTGTTAATATTATTGTTTGAAGCTTTTTCTTACGTAATGTATTCTTTATTTTTTTCAAAGGTTCTGTATCTGTATCAAATATTGGTTTTATCGGTAAACTCATCTCTTCAAGCTGCTTTTTACAACTCTCACAATTAGCAATGTGTTCTTCAACCAAATATCGTGTATCTTCACTAGCCATATTTTCAACATATAATGGTAAAATATCTTTAATCACATCACAGGTTACTTTCATTTATGCCCCTCCAATCGCTCTATAATCTTATTTCTCGCCCGGTGATAAGTGACGCAAGCCCAGTTATCACTCTTTCCAAATATGTCTGCTATCTGCTTATAGCTCAGCTCTCCAAAAACTCGAAGTGTAAACACCTCCTTATAAGGTTCCTCAAGATTATGAAGTATTTTATGAATCTCTATGGACTCTTCATTAGAACATATCATTTTCTCAACATCTACTTTATCTTCCTGATTAGGAAGTAAATCCATACTCACTAACTTTTTGTTTTTTCTCAAATAAGAAAGATAGCAATTTTTGGCAATCTTGCATATCCATACCCGTATATCGCAAGTACCTTTAAAACTATCAATAGATTTTATTGCCTTAATAAAAGCCTCTGATGTAATATCTTCTGCAATATGCTTATCCTTTGATAAACTATAAATATACAAATAGATATCTCTGAAATACTTATCATATATTTCTTCGAACTCCGTCACTATATCACCTCCTTACTAATAAGACGCGCAAAGATTAATTATCTTACAATAAATTTTTCATAATTAATAAAAAAATAAACTCCTTCTGAGTTGTAATTAATTCTTGGATAATAAAACCCATCTGTAAGTTTATCTTTTCAGATTTTCAGTACTTGTCCTATTTCATTTTAGAAAGAGCGTAAAGGAAAGGGCATATAAGGAATTATATCATTTTCTATATTTTTTCTTAACTGTACTAGCGTATATTCCTGCCAGTCTTCTAAATTGCTTAAGTCCCACCTTTGATGGAAGAGCCAGTATAAAAATATCTCTCTTAACTTTAAAAACATTGGTATCTGATCAATTATTTGCTCTTTAAGGTTATTTTCCTCTGAATAGCCTTTTAAGAAATTCTCTAAAAAATCAGCAGGTAAGGTAGTCCATTCAGGATTAAAAGAAAGGCCAGTCCAAGCTGCATGATAAAATGAAACAGCAATATCATTGGCAAACCAATTATATGAACAGTCATCAAAATCAAATAAAGAAATTTCATTTTCAAAGACAAAAAAATTGCCTTGATGAAGATCATTGTGTATTAGTCCAAATACATCTTCACTCTTGTGCCTTTAGGTCATTTACTATTTTGTTATATTTTTCAGTTATAATATAATCATGGGATAATAAACTTTCCTCTATTTTATTAACATATTTATTATCCTCATACCATACAGGTCTTTTCTCTATATTCCCTTTGGCAGTATATTTTTTTGATAAATTATGCATTTTGCCTACAGTTTTGCCCCAATTATAAAACAATTCTATATTCCATTCTGAATATTTATCTACTTGTGGAGTATGTCCTTTAGCCTCTTGAAATTTCACGACATAATACTTACTATTTTCAACTTCTATAGTGTCTATTAATTCATCATTAGTTATTGGGATTGCTTTTAAGACATTGATTCCATTCTCATATAGATAATTAATAAAATCTATTTCTGACTCTATTAGCCTAAAACTTCTATGATTTTCAGGCGTGATTCTGACTATAAAGTTCTTTTCTCCTTCATAATACCTACATACTATGTTCTGGTAACCGCCTTGCAATAACTGTAAAACACCTTCTTGTATCTCTAAAATCTTAGATACATATGTTTTTAGGGATGTATTCAATATATTTTCATGCATTTTTTCTTTTCTCCTTAGCTAATGTCCAGAATCTTAATTAAGGTATCTGGCAGCATCTCACTTTTTGTCTTCTAAAACCAATAATACTCTAAGTATTACTTATCTTTATTTTATTATTTGAGTTAACACTAGCCAACCTTTTTTCTAAAATTTCTCAATTAATAATATCAAAACTGTCGTGCTTAAATTTCCCAAACATAGCACTATAAGAAATCATTCCACCAGAGAGCTTTAGTAGGTTGAATATTACGATTAACATCTCAAAGTTAAAGAAAGAAACATCCTTATTTTTTACCATTGATTTAATTTTTCAAGGAATCACATATCTCTTGTATAAACCTTTCTGCTTTTTTAAAATCCCTATCATTAGGATGTCCCTGTGATAATTTTCCCATAATATTAAATATCTTTTTGGTAGTAAACTCGCTTGCAATAAAATGCCCCTTACATGCAAAACTGCCCTTATTTATTGCTCCTTTTGATTTTAATAGCTTAATTAAACTATTATTATAAAACTTCATTCCAATTCCGCTAGTAGAAAATACAAAGACATTTTTACCCTTCAAGTTCAATTTTTCAACTAGCCTAAACAACTTAGGCGACAGATTTTCTTTATATACTCCAGAACCAAATCCAATTAAATCGTAGTCTTCTATGTCAATATCATTAAAATCTTTTATATTTATTAACTCACTGCCTGTTTTCTCAGCAAATATCTGTGCAATTTTTTCAGTGTTCTTCTTATATTGAGAATAGTAAATAATCAATCCTTTCATAAGACATTCACTCCCTTATATATTAATATAATAAAATTATTCCATAAATATCTCCAATTTAATAGAACCAGTTGCACAATTAATAATTAAAACCTTTGAGTTTCAGTTTATTGCAGATTCCTAACTCTTAAAAAAATAATATATCTTTAAAAGTAAACAATCACTAACTGAATGAATATATGAAATCTCACTTGAACTTTTGGGTTAATTTTTTAGTTTATAAAAAAGAAACATCGCTGACTACTTATTCAGTAGTTTTACGATACTTCATTTTATCTCTTTTCACTTTTCTTTAGCTTATGTATTTTCATCCCTAAAGCCTTTGTTCTTATCATATTTATCTATTCGACTGTATTAACTCCATACTTCATCTAGTTTATCAGCATAAAACTTAATTGCTGTTTTGTATTTATTTATATTCTCATCTGAAGATGTATCAGCAATACTAAAAAGTGCTTAAAAGAAAAAAATATTACAACGAAAATATCATTAAATAATAAGGTAGGTATTTCTTGAAATACCTACCTTATTATTTATATAAAGCCATTATACACGCATTTTATCAAGCATTTTCTAATCTAGTGAAGCTGTCCAACCACCATCTACTGCTATTACTTGACCAGTAGTATAACTTGAAGCATCAGATGCTAAGTAAATTAATGCACCATTTAATTCTCCAGGTCTTCCTATTCTGCCCATTGGGGTTCTACCTGCCGCACTGTCATCTACTTTACCACCAAAGAATCCTTCTGTCATTTCACTAGCAAATACTCCAGGTGCTATTGCATTAACTGTAATTCCTTTAGTAGCTAGTTCTACTGCTAAAGCACGAGTAAAGTTAATTACTGCTGCCTTTGATGCACTATAGCTAACTCCACTGCTGCTTCCAAGCAATCCAGCAACTGAAGCTATATTAACAATTTTGCCATAATTGTTTTTCAACATAACCTTTGATACTTCACGGGAAAATAGGAACACTCCAGTTATATTTACAGCCATTACTTTATTCCAATTTTCTAGTGAATATTCTGCGCATTCTCCTGGTATTACAACACCTGCATTATTAACTAATATGTCTATTTTGCCAAAGTCTTCTTCAATCTTTTTAACTACTGAACAAATGTCCTCTTCCTTAGTTACATCACAAGCATACGCTTTACATCTGCGGCCTGTAGCATTTATTTTTTCAGCTAATGCTTCTAATCTGTCCATACGGCGAGCTACTATAGCCACATCTGCTCCTGCTTCTGCTAATGCTTCTGCAAACTGTACTCCTAATCCTGAAGATGCCCCAGTAACCAATGCGACCTTGTTAGTTAAATCAAATAGTTTCATTTAACATTCCCCCTTGGTCTTTATATCACTATTAGTATGATTATATTTTAACAATTATTTGTTAATTTTACAATATATATTATGCATATGAATATAATATAATTCTCATATTTATAGCTGTTTACAGGATTTTATCTATATTTTATAGTAAATGATTTCATAATTCTAAAGAAGCAATTTGTTATGTTTTTCACATGTTTCAGTTTCTTTTTTCTGTATTTCTAATCGCTCTATTTTTTCAAGCCTAATTCAACCAACTTAATATAATGTGGAATATCATCTTTTATTGGATTGAAGTAAAATGGAGCATTGCAACATCCACATCTCCAATAAGTAGTCCCATTGATTGTATATTCTTGACCAAATTGACAAGTACCATTTAAACGATTCTTGCAGCCACTGTCTCCTCTTAAAAATATTTGCTTAACAGTATCAGGACACTGTTTTAGATATTCTAAACACTTTGTAGCATTTCTAATGCGCAGGTACAAGACCAACTTAGTTTTCCACGATAACATCCAATAATGATATGGCCCATTAGCCTTCATCACGCTTTCTTTATCATAATAGGCATAGCCTGGTCCTTCGTTCCATGATTTTATTTGAGAAAAATATCCCATCTCCTTTAGCTTAGCATCCATTGCATATACAAAATCCTGTTCTTCCTTAGTATGCATTTTGTCAGCAACAACATCTGCTCCATATCCATAACTCACAGTATTCATATCATCCTTAAATAACTTATAATGACAGCATAGAAAATCATCTAACCTATTTGTTATATGAGCCTTATCTGCCATAAGCTTTAAGACCGGGAGTACATTCTCATTATCAAGATATAAAATTGAAATGCTTTGACTTGTAACTTTATAGTTTTTTAACCCCTCAAAAAAGAAGCCATAATCACTAAGCTTTTCAAAAAGGATATGAACATTTTTTACCTTATTGATAGATTTAAAGTTAGCTATGTCCACAATAAAAACATCTCTTTGAAAATCCCCAGAAATAAGTAAATTATATAATAAAATAAACGGACGATATGCAGCACTTCTTGATTCTCTAGCCTGCGCAGTAAAACTGTTGAAATCTTCTACTTTATATAGTGGCATTCCAAAAGCTTCTGGAATTTTAACAATATCACCATATATATTGATATATATATTCCATATTTCTCTAAATGCAGCTTCAAAATCTTCCTTAGAAATATTTTTTAAAAAACATTCATGAATTTCAAATTCTGGCACTAAACATACAACCTCGTCCTGTCTTATCTTTGCCCATTCCTCTATCCAATAAATGTTCTCCATTACTTAACTCCTCCCTTCCTCACAATTGATACAAATAAATCCATTTGCGGACGGCTTACTCCCATTGGTGAAATAATATGTCCCATATCAAAACGTTCTTCAGTATCATTATTACTGTTTGAGACTTCGAACTCTTCACTTTCATCCACCCATTTATGTATTAATCTATTAATCCTGCTGATTTCTTCACCTTCGTCATATGCTGTTGCAACAGCATATAGTCCACCAGGAAAATCAAAAACTTCATAGCCATTTGTATCAGTCATATTCTCTGGAATTGTAAAAAGCCATTCAAAGCAGCCAAGTCTTGAATTATACCACATGAAATCTCGTGGAAATAAAGATTGCTCTACAGGTACACTACTCCACCACTTATCAAACTCATCTAAATCTGTATTCCCTGAACGAGCCATCTTCACTTTTGGAAGCATTATAATACGGATGTCTGGCATTTTCTCTAGTTTCTCCGAGACTTCCAACAACTTCTCCATTGAGGAATCCTTACTTTCATCTTTAGTTTCATTTAGCCTCTCTTCTATAGCAGTCGCTTTTTCATATAGTAATTTTATATCAGTATCTACTTTTAAATCACATTTCTCAAGCTGCTTGATAAATGTAACCACAATTTCTTTTAGCTCATGCAAAAGTGTAACCTCATCATCTATTTCTTTAACCTTATTACCTAAAACATCTAATAGAACTTCAACGCTGTTAGATAAAAATATTTTTTTTATATCCTTAATAGCTATTCCCAACTTTCTCAAAATCAGTATCTGTTCAATTCTTTTTATTGCCTTATCGTCGTATAATCTATAGGCATAATCCTCCATACGAACACTATCAACAAGTCCAGCTTCCTCATAGTATCGAAGCGCCCTAGTTGAAATATCATATTTTAAAGCTACTTCTGATATTTTTATCAGTTTACTCATTTCAACACCCCCTGCTATTTTAATTTAAATATACTAGTTTACCTAACGTCAAAGTCAATAGAAACGATAAGAACATTCTAATGATAATCTATCCTTAAGCAATTTGTCCTCTTTACTTAATATGATCGTTCTCACACTTAATAATATGATATATCATTACCTTAAGTTAGCAAAAGAGAAAACTTATTACATTAAATCACGGTTAAAGCAATATAGCTTTCTACGCTAGACTACATCCCTCTAAGTTAGTCATCATCATATTCTTCAATATAAAAAATACTATTTGATTTTATTTAAATTAAAATTCCCTCAAACTATTTTAGTTTGAGGGAATTTTAATTATATTATCTTTTATATTATTCACTTAATTATTACTTAATTATTTAAGAAATCTATAGCAAATTGTGAATACAGTGCTGTACCATATTTTAAGCAGTCTTCATCGATTTTAAATTTCTCATGGTGAGGGAAGTAGATACAATCCTTTTCCTTATTTCCTGAGCCAAGCCATGCAAAGACACCTTTAGCATGCTGGAAATAGTAGGACATATCTTCTGAACCCATCATTTTAGGCATTGAAACAAATTTATTTTCTCCAAACACAGAAGTACAAGTCTTTTCAGCAAATTTAGATAGCTCGTCATCATTATATAAGCTGAGAGCACTATCTTCTATAATAACCTCAACTTTTAGTTCATAGGCATCTGCTATAGCCTTGGCATGCCTTTTTATGGCTTCATGAACTATTTTCCTAGTCTCTTCATTAAAGTATCTCATAGAAATATCAAGCTCAGTATATTTAGCCACAATATTTGCCTTTGTTCCTCCAACGAATTTCCCTACAGAAAGCACTATAGGCTCTTGAGGATCAACATTTTTAGTTGCTATTCCTTGAAGATCTGAAACAAAAATACTTGCAGGATGAATTGTATCCTTGGCTAGATGTGGGGATGAACCATGTCCTGATACCCCTTCAAACTTCACATAAATAGTATCGCAGCCTGCAGATCTATAGCCTGGAGTTATATCCACATAGCCTACATCAATAAGAGGCATATTATGAAGGCCAAAACAAGCATCAACTCCATCCATTCCTCCTGCTTCTATGTTCTTCTTTGCTCCAGTAAATGTTTCCTCTGCCTCTTGAAAGAAGAATCTGATCTCGCCTTGAATGTCTTCCTTCATTCCAGATAGGAGTTTTGCTGCTCCAAGAAGCATTGCTGTGTGAGTATCATGACCACATGCATGCATCACTCCAGGATTTTTTGATGAAAATTCAACTCCTGACTCTTCTTTTATAGGAAGTGCATCTATGTCAGCTCTCAATGCTACAGTTTTTCCACTCTTTCCACCCTTTAATGTGGCTATTAAAGATGTATTTCCAGCTTTCTTATATGGAATTCCTAATGCATCTAATTCCTTCATTATTTTTTCCTGTGTCTTGAACTCTTGTCCACTGAGCTCAGGATACTCATGTAGTTCTCTTCTAATCTTGATTATATATTCTTCTATAGCTTTCGCCTTTTCTAACATATTTGACATTTTATATCCTCCAACTTATTTATTATAAATATTCTGACATTTAGTCTCTTTTGATAATAAAGCAAAGATTAAAGCCATAACTGCTGCAATTGCTGGAACTACAAATGCTTTCGTATATGCAATATCAGGTGATAAGCCGCTAGCAATATTCATATCTATAAATTTTCCGCTGATTACTGGAAGGAGTGCCGCAAATAAGAATCCACATACATTTACTATAGACATTGACATACCAGAAAGCTTTGGATTACTTACTTCTTTACCTGTTGACCAACATACAACCCCTATAGATGAAGAAATTCCTATTAAAGTAATAAATACAAACATGAACCATAAAGGTGGCTTAGCAAGTACTAATATTCCCCATCCTGCAACTGCTGCAGCAGCAAGTATTATCATAGGCAGCTTTCTGCTTTTTATAGTATCTGATATCTTACCAACAAGTAAGTTTGCTATACCTGAAACTACTAATAGTGCTGAAACTAGATTAGCTGCTGAAGTTTTGCTCAACCCATATACAATATTAATATAAGAAACACCAAAGGTTCCTGTAAAAAGTATAAAGCCTCCATTTATGCCTCCAAAGGTAAGGGCTGGCCCCCAAATTCTAGGATTTTTGACTATGCCTAAAAGCTGAGACAAAATACTCTCCTTATTTCCAGTAGGCTGAGTCTGCTGAGGATTAACTTCAGGCAACCCCTTTTCAGAAGGAGTATTCTTAACAAATATAGCTGTAATAACAGCAAGTGTCAGTGTTGCTATACCAATAACTAAAAATGAATTTCTCCATCCTATTGAACCTACTATTGCTAAAAGAGGTGCTTGTGCAAGAACACCACCCATACCTCCTATAAAGCTTGTTATACCACTCATAGTTGCAAATTTTGAAGCAGGAAACCAGTTAGATTGAATCTTCAATATACATAGAAATACTACTGATACTCCTAATCCAACTAATAGTCTTCCTAAGTACGCCATTGGTATATTAGCAGCAAATGAAAATATTCCTGAACCGATAAAAGCAACTATACATCCTATTACAACCGTTTTCTTCGGTCCTAAATAATCAGCTAGAATACCTGATGGAATCTGCATTATAGTATAAGCATAAAAATACATAGATCCTAAATTTGCAATTTGAGCTGCATTCATTCCAAAGGTTTTCACAAGGTCGTCAGTGATAACTCCTACTGAGAGTCTGTGAAAAAATACAATAAGATAAATGGTTACAAGTATGCCCCAGACTACCCATCTGTAATTACTCAATTTTTGTTCGTCTTGTACTGTAGTCATAAATCTTTCCTCCTAAAGTAAAATTTTTAGCTTGCTCTAAGTATATCTAGAAATAGGGGAATTTTCATTATCCCAAGGTAATCAAAAATAATTTGAAATTTTGTCCTTTAAGTACAAACATGCTCTTTTAGAATGGGGTTTGTATCATATTTCTTAAGCTACTGAATAAGCAGTTTGCATGAAATCGGAATTTTCTACAACCTGCTTAAAATTCACTACAGAAAGTCTTCAGAATAACATTATCAAAGTATGACTTTTCAAATGGTTATAAAAAAGGCTGAAGCCCAATGAAACTTATTCATTGGACTTCAGCTCCAAAATAAACTATTCTATCATCTGATGAATTATTAAAGCTAAGGATATATTTAATCTGTTTTTATGTTCGCTTAAATCTTCATCTAGCAGCTCACAAATCTTTTTATATCTGTATTTCACTGTATTATAGTGCAAGAACATTGCATCTGCTGTGTTTTTAAGATTCCAGTCATTTTCTATAATACATTTAAGAGTTTCCAATAGCTCAGAATTATATTTTTCATCATGCTCTATTATTTTCCCTAAGCTCGATGTGTAAAACTCTAAAGCATCTTCATCTTTATAAATTGAATGAAGCAGCCTATACACACCTAAATCCTTATAAAAAACAGTGGCGTTCTTTTTATATATTATTCTGCCTATTTTAATAGATGCAACAGCTTCATTGTAGCTTTTATGTATGTCCATTACATTATCTTTTAACCTGCCAACTCCAACCATTACAGTGAATTCAAAATTTTTCACAATAGTATCTCTTATTTCATCGCTAATCCTCTTCAGCTGCAACTCGAACATCTTTGCATCTTTTCCATCTGGCTGCAGAAGGAATACTATGCTATCACTGAATGTTGCATAAATAACATCCTTTAAATAGGATTTTAAGATATACATAGTATATTTAAAAATTCTTTCTCTCACATTTTCAAGGTTATTATTTACTTTTTTACTTTCAGGCTTTAAATATTTCTCTTTAAAATTATCTATATCCACAACCATTACACAAATATCATCTGTAAAGTCCCAACCAAAAATGCTTGACCTGTTTTTTACTTCATCTTCATATTTTATATTATTCATAATAAGGTCTAATACAAATTCATTTCTATGTCTATTCTCTATTTGCATACTAGATATCTTTTTCTGCACATCTAATATAAGGGCTGTATTGGCATGAGTTAAAATATTATAGTCATCATCTGAAAACTCAAAGCTTTTTTTATTTAAGTAAATTATATAGCCGTAAATTTCTTCGTTTAATCCTATTGTATAGTACTGGTGTGTTTCTAAAAGTTGTTTAAGTTCTTTACCCGTTATTTCCTTAGAAATAGGAACTGAGTTCTTTGAATAATATGACTTTTGAAAATGGAAATCATAATATAGAATGTCCTCATTTAGTATATCTGATAAAGTATTTACTATAGTCTGAGTATCTTCATTATTTATCACTAGATTTGTGAATGTCTTATGAATTTCTTCTGAAAATTTCAGTCTTTTTGACTGATGGCTGATTATTTGTAATAAAGTAGGATTAATCACTTCAATAAAAGCAAAATGCATAGGGACTTCAACTATAGGAAACTGAAGTTCATTAGCAAGTTCAATTACATCATCTGGAAGCCTATCAAAGAATCTTTTCAGTTTTATAAACAAAGCAGCAATACCAGATTTATGAAGATTTGTGAGTATGTCGCAAAATTTATCCTTGTTTATAAAAAAAATATATCCACTAGTTAATACTATTTCTCCGCCTTTAGCCCATTTAAAAGGGTCTGGCGCATCCATAATAGTTATAGATTTAACTGCTTTATGCAGCCCTTTTTCTCCTGCCAGCACCTTGAAATCAGTAAATTGCGGATTGTTCAGTATGTCTATTACCCTTATATCCTTATCCAATAAAATCTCCTCCTGGCTAGAATATATATAATTAGCCTTAAATCAACCATAGTATGCACTCTTTTTTCATATGTTTTATAACTTTAATGTACACAATATGAAAATATGTAGTAAAAAACAATGTACTTTTTTCTTACATAGAAATAATAACAAATATAAAAGCTACTCCAATATTCGATTCTAACTTATAACTGATTTAAAATAATTCAAATATTTTTTCCCATGCTTCTCTATATTGAGCAATCTCCTTCGGTTTAAAGTCCGCTCCTTTAAAGAAACTCTTACCTGACTTCTGATTAATCCAGCAAGGAACATAGTTATCATCTATTACTAATTTTCTTTTTTCATTATCATCAAAGTTTAATTCTTTAGAATACTTAGATGTAATAAATTCAATCCAATCATTATCATTAAAAATATAAAAATCAGGCCTTTCTATCTCTGTTTTACCACTAAAATCAACACATATTAAAATTATATTGTTACCTTTAATACCTTTAACATTACTCCAAGTTCCTGATTGCTGGGATTTAACTTCTATTCTAACATATTTTTCATGATTCTCATTAAATATTACTATATCAGTACTTTTATAGTTTCCAAGAGTTAATTGAGCATATAATCCTCTTTTACACAATTCACTTGCTACAGCATACTCTCCTGCTAACGATAAAATATTTTTTGATATTCCCATATCTCGCGTATTACCTCCAATTATTTTTCATTTGGCAACTCGTATACTATGATTGCACTGTAATTCACAAGTGCAAATTAATTACTAATCATATTATACCAATATTTAGTGCTTTAAGCTGTTTCTTTATAAAATCGCATCATCTTATTCATTACCTTTTAATTTATTTCTAAAGTTAAAATTAGATATGCATCTTAATAACATCTTTGTTTAGATTTCCTTCATTCATTATACAAAATTATATAAATGATAAAACTCCTTCTAAATTTTAAAATTTAGAAGAAGTTTTAAAATGGATTTATAAAATCTCATATAGATAAGTTAGCACAATTGAACAACTATAATTCTAAATATTAAATACATCTTTCAATCTTATAACTATTCCTCTGTTGCCAATTCTCAAGGTTTCCATAGTGGCACAGTATTTATCTACCATGAGCACAACAAAAGTTTCCTTATATTTTGGCAGACTTATAGTTAAAGGCCACATATGTTTTCTGATAATATCCCTTTCAATATCATTCAAGGTAAAATACTTATCCGCATTTTGCAGGGCTATTTTAGGATGAATAAATCCATGCAACCCTTTATAGGGCTTACCCTTATGCCAGTCATATAAAAAGAAATCATGAAGAAGTCCGCCTCTGGCTGCAGATTTAGAGTCAAACCCTAATTTCCTGCATATCTTGTAGCTCATATATGACACATAAAGGCTGTGGTCAAGGCAGCTTATGTCTCCATGCTGTATATAATCTTTCATAGTCCTTGTAAGTTCATGACTAATCAAATCTCTTATACAGTCTTTATATTCTTTCTCAAGCATTAAGTCTGTTTTTAATTTCTGTTTTGATCTTATTAATTCTGCCATTCAAAATACTCCTTACATCACGGTTTATAATACCTGCATTCAACATTAATAAACGAGGGAATGCAAGAAAGATTCTTTTGTATTTTATTATCTTCTCTTTATACTTACTTACAGATAAATCTGAGTAATATATTATTGCTTTTCTTAAATCTAATGTGTCAATTATTGACTTAGTAGTATCCAGAAGAAAATATAAACCTGATAAGACCGCAATCCTTACTTTACTTGATACAGGTATTAATTTAATAACTTGCAAAATGACTGGATGCACAGCCTGTATTAATAAAAATGCCAATATTCCCCACAGAAGAGAATACTTTAAACAAATGTATCCTTTAAAATTAAAAGCATTGCTGCTGTAATCCCACCATTTTGTATCAAACACACTCTCTAATAAAAGTCCAGTAATAAGCTCCAGAACAGTGACCAGCAAAGTTGAAAATATTACAGTTATAAGTAGCGATGTAAAATGATCTTCAAACATACCTGAAATCCAATTTGAACACTGAATTATTAAAACTGCCCCAAATCCATAGATAGGTGTAAATGGGCCTATCAAGAATCCTCTGTTTATAAATCTCATATTCCTTATGCTTGCAAAAGTCGTCTCCATTACCCATCCAATAAATGAATATGCTATGAAGTATAAAAATAAGTCCAAGACCATATTTGCAACCCCCTTTAGTCAGTCATTATGAAAACTCAATTCTTTAATATCTACATCCTATCTATTCATCATAGGGTTTATTCAAATAACATCTGCATAGCATTGAATGCTTCTGGCAGTTCTTCATCTTGATCAATTAAAACCTGAACTCCTGTACCAAACATTGAACCTAATATTATTCGAGATAAAGCTTTTGTAGAAAGTCCTTTTAACTCTTTTAGCTGAAGATTGCTTAGAATATATTTTTCTATCATACCAGATAATTCCTTAAATAGGTCCTTTAACATATTTCCAAAAACAGGTGACCAAAGAGCCAAGCCTGTAAAATCGTATAACAGCCTAAAGAACTTAGGATTGTATTTTAGCATTTCTCTAAAGTACATAATTAGCGATTTTGCCCTTTCTTTAGGTGACTCCTCTGCCTTCAAGGATTCTTCTATTTCATATAAATATTTATCCATCATCATCTTTACTACTTCTTTAAATAGCCCTTCTTTGTTCTTGAAATAATAATTTAATTGACTCAAAACAACTCCGGCCTCTTCTGCAATATCTCTCATTGAAACATTGGCATACCCTTTAGCGGCTATACATTCAGAAGCAGCTAACAATATTCTTTCAGATTGACTTTTTCTATTGTCTTTAATAATCACAAATATCATCTCCCTATATAATTCGGTCGTTCGACCAAATTTGTTTTTAGAATAATACTCTTTTTTGTCCTTGTCAAGTAAAATTTACCTTCTTAATCTAGTCTAATATCTTATATAAAGTCAGTCCTAAAATGTACTTATTGTCTTAATTAGCAGTCAACTCCATATCATACGTTTCTACTTTTTTATCTTGAACTTATCTGCAGTAAATTCTAAATTTAAGAAAAATGCCTGTCTTTTATCTTCTTCTATTATGTCATCAAAACTCAATTGATAAACTGTCGGATTAGTATCAGATTTTACTGTTAACAGCTTATGTTTTGTATCATATGCACAAATATATCTAGTATAAGTGTAGTAATTATATCTCTTATTTCTGACAAATCCATTTGGCATAACCATTGCCGACAATATATTATAGCAGTGTGAAAGAGCCTCTTTGTAGCTATTAGATTTAACATTCATTTTAGTCAGATAAAATGCTTTAATAAATCTTGAAACTGGGTCATAGCCTCCTGGTAAATCTTTAGGTGAGTTAAAGTCCTCAAGATTATCTATATCCATGAGCTTATTTAACCTTCTGACATGAGACTCAAATCTAGGTGAATTAGTCATCACATCATAGGGATTGTCATAATACACTAGCTCACCCTTCTTAGGCTCAACAACAACACATCTCTTAGTAGAATCAGCAAACATGAAATGAAAATCTGGACATATTACATTTTCCCCTTTATGGTTTTTAGTAGATATGTGGATATTTGGCAAGTCTTCAATCAGTTCATCCACAGATTTATAATTTGCCAGTGCATAACTAAAATAATCTAAGCTTGAGATATTAATTTTGTCAGGCTTCATTTGGTTAGAATAAAGGTTAAATCCTGAAAATTCGTTTGTAATTCCTATTAATCCATGCTCATTTACTCCATCTTTCAATGGGTCACGATTCTCAAAGCACATTCCCATCATCTTATATTTTGAATATATGGGATTTCCCATTAAATCATTACAAAAATTATAATTTCTAGGCAGGTATATTGCATTATAATTTAAAGGAATTTCGTAATCCATTGTCCTGCCCATAACACATCCATCATCATAATTTATTTTTATACCGGTGCACATGTTATCACTCTTTCTTTTATTGTATTTCTAACTTAATTTATTACCAGTAATTATTCAATAACTTCTCATTACATAGTATATCATTATATTCTGCTCTTTTAAGGTAAAAAAACATACATAGTGTAAAATAAAAATCTTCTCTGGTACATTATGACAAATGGGAGAGAAAACGATGAAAAAGCTTACAAGTGTACAAGAAAAATCTTAGATAAGGCATTATATTTAATAGGCAAAACACTTCCTTTAATACACTTGTAAGTGCCATAGTAAAAGAAGCAAACGTAAATAACTACTATTTTCGCACAAAAAAATTTAGTCCTATTAAAATCAGAGGATTAGAGCTAAAGAACAGAGTCATTTTCCTTGCTATGGGAGCAAAAATGGCAACTGAAAATGGTTATGTTGCTTAAGTAATACATGACGACAAATATATTCTTCGATTAAAAGTTCTCCCAATTGCAACATATTGATTGTAGTTATAGATGAGAAACCTGTAGGATTAGAAGTGGTTGAATATCTTGCTCATAAAAATAATAGCATTACTATAGTTGAAATGATTAATGAGGTCGCAAAAGACCTCAGACAGCTACGAAAAATCTGTGTAATGGAAAGCTTGTATATGTCAGGTGTTAAGTTAATTACTAGTGCAAAATGTGTTGAAATCAAAGAAAATGTTGTTGTAATTGAAAAAGATAATAAATTAGAAGAAATTCCATGCGACTCTGTAGTTATTGCAGTAGGGGCAAGTTCTCGCAATTCAGATGCATTATCAGCATATTGCAAGGAAAATAACATTCCTTATCATATTATTAGCGATGCTGTTCATACTAGAAGGGCAATAAATACAACGGCTGAAGCCGCAAAAGTTGCAAGAGCAATATATGATTAGATACAAAACAGTTAATATCATTAAAAAATAAATGCTCTTTTCTGGTAAGAATTAAGATACCATAAATATCAGAAAAGAGCGTTTTTTATCCTAGAATGCTTTATAATGATCTTTTAAAAATTTGCAAAGAAAATCATTAATTTTAGACATTTATAAAATCATTAATAATATTCTCACGATGTATTTCTATGTCTACTTTAAAACCTTCTTATACGGTGCAAGCATTCCTTCATTCATTTTGTTTCCTATTTTAGCTTTTAACTTTGGAGAAGATATGAGAGCTCCTACAAGATACATTTTTAATACTGTTCCCTTTTTCTTTTGAGGAAAATCATATAGTCTATGTTCTTTATAGAATTGATGATCAGCTTTCATCATACCTCGCATAAGCCAGATTAAGTCTCTGAAAATTTTCATTCCGCCAACACCATAAAAATTTTTAGGTTGAATATATTTATTGCTGATTGCATAGTCAAGTCTTTCAGCAAGTCTATCTATTTCCACATCTGGATTGATCTCATCACATGCAACTCCTGCAAGAAAATTTCCCCCAACTTCACTTCGACCTTCTATAATCATCTGCAAGTTAGCTTCCGCATAGTAATTTCCGCTGATTAGATACCCTATTGGAATTCCCATAGTCACAGGTCTATGGCCGTTGCAGAACTGTCTGTCATCATACATTTTAAAAATTGAACCCATAGAATGATCCTTGATTGAAAATGCATATACAATGGCATCTGCAGTCTGAATATTGCTGCGCAAAAAGTCATCAAATCCATCCTTATAAACGCATTTTCCTGTAGCAGCACAATTAAAACAACCTAAGCATCCTCCCTGTAAAGGATATTCAATAATATTGACAATACGGCTCTTGTACTTTAAAACTGCTCTAAATCTTTCAATCATATTATTGAGCTGCTTGTCATCCTTAGCACAATCCGTAACTATAACTACATCTCCTCTCTTTTTGTCTTGGGTTGCAGTAACAGTACTAACAGGAAGATGCTTTGGAGGCACAGTATTACTAAATATAGTTTCATATATATCATGTTCTATGCTCCAGCACACGTATTTGAAAAACTCTTTTGCTTCTCTTTGTCCATTTTCAGTCAAGAGATCATCCATATCAGCAGACAGTCCTTTTATGTACTTCATATTAAGATCCTGACAGTTCTCCTGAATATACTTATGTGCAGTCACATCGTAAAAATGCTTTGAAGTAGTAATCTGAGTAGCAAACTTTCCTGATAAATCAATTCTAGATGCTTTTAAAAGCTCTATAAATCGATGTAATTGACTTGGTGCAATGAAAGTATAAACAGGATAAGAAAAAATAATCAAATCCGCATCTTTTATTGCATCAGCCGCAGGCGAGAAATCCTTTTCAAATGCTCTAATATAGCGGCCAACATGAAGAAACTGAAATTTATGCTCTGAAAAGTTCTTTTCCAAATACAACAAAGTTTGCAATGTAATACTATATTCCCCTTTAGGACTTCCGTTCAAAACTAAAACTTTCATAATTTACCTCCTATTATTTCTTTATTTTTCACATTTTCTTAAAACTGTACAGTTGTTAAACAAAGCCGCTCAAAATCATAATCATTGCTTTTTTAATATCTCATACATTAGAAAAATTTTATTTTCTATGTATTAGATACAAATAAATAACTGCTGTCATTGAAAAATGCAAATAAACAATTTAAATATACTCTAAAAATAGAATATCATCAAAAATACAGTTATTAAATACTAGCTCTAACTTATTTTTTATAGTATGTCTCATCAATTTATATCTTTCCTATCTCTTAAATAAATAAAATAAGGACTTATCAACTCATTCTATCTTTATTCTAAAAAGTACCTCGGTATATCAACAAAATCAATATTCAATCCGCCTTAAAATTTAATCATATTCTTCTAGTTTGATTAAGTCTTTTTGCACTTGCATATTTATCTTTATTCATATATGATATAATAGTCTCAACATAAAATTTAGGAAGTGAAAAATTTGACAGAAGGAAATATCTTTAAGAAAATAACATTTTTTGCATTTCCAATTTTTTTAGGTAATCTATTCCAGCAGCTTTACAATATAGTAGATTCCCTTGTAGTTGGAAATGTAGTGGGTAAAGAAGCCCTTGCTGCAGTAAGCTCTACAGGCAGCTTGGTTTTTTTAATTGTAGGTTTCATAAATGGGATATTTGTAGGAGCAAGTGTTATAACATCTCGATACTTTGGCGCAAAAGATGAAGAAAAACTCTCCATCGCCATTCATACTACTATAGCTTTTGGAATTATAGCCGGAATAATAGTAACAGTCTTTGGAATGGCTTTCACTCCGTGGTTTTTAAAGTTAATGGGAACTCCTGATGACGTTTTTGCAGATGCTGTAATATATCTGCGTTTATACTTTGCTGGTGGAATTGGAATTGTTATGTATAACACCTGTATGGGAATATTTCAGGCAGTAGGCGACAGTAAACATCCACTCTACTATCTGATTATAGCTGCAATTACAAACACAATATTAGACTTATTATTTGTAGCTGTATTTGATTTTGGTGTGAGTGGAGCAGCTATTGCAACAGTTATTTCTCAATTCGTCAGCGCAGGGTTAGGCTTTATAAAACTTACAAGGGTTGATGGCTGGCACAAAGTATACATAAATAAAATAAAAATTGACGGTAAAACATTAAAAAGCTTAATACAAATGGGCTTACCAACAGGTGTTCAAAACTCAGTAATTGCCTTCGCTAATGTAATCGTTCAGTCAAGTATTAACCAATTTGGCTCAGTTGCTATGGCAGGCAGCGGTAGTTACTCAAAATTGGAAGGTTTTGCATTTTTACCTATTACAAGCTTTAGTGTTGCATTAACTACATTTATTGGACAAAATCTCGGTGCAAAACAGTACAAACGTGCGAGGGAAGGTGCCCGTTTTGGAATCATAGCTAGTATTTCACTGGCAGAAATTATAGGTCTGTTAATATGGATCTTTGCACCACCCCTAATAGGAATCTTTAATTCTGAACCAGACGTCGTAGAAGTTGGAGTTTTGAGAGCAAGGATTACAAGTCTATTCTTCTTCTTACTGGCTCTTTCACATTGTCTAGCAGGAATACTTCGTGGTGCAGGAAAAACTAAGATTCCTATGTATGTTATGTTAATAAGCTGGTGCCTTATCAGAATAGCCTACATAACTATAATGGTGAAAATAATACCAGATATAAGTGTAGTTTTTTGGGCATATCCTATAACCTGGTTTATCAGCTCAGCTGTATTTATTATATATTATAAAAGGACAAACTGGCTGGAAGCATATTAAAACACAAAATGCTGCAAATGCAGCATTTTTCTTTTGGTTTTTTATAAATAAAAAATCATTCGTTAATCTGTTTTTTCCAAATGATTATTAAAAGTCCGATGTAAGTAATACTGAATCGCCTCTTGTAAGTTTACCTTTCTCCATTACATACACAGAATCTCCATATTTTATTGTATCTAGTTCATGTGTTACCAATAAAATGGATGTTCCTTTTTTTGCAATTTGAGAAAATAGCTCCATAATTTCTATGGTAGTTTCAGCATCTAAATCACTTGTGGGTTCATCTGCAATTAACATAACAGGATCATTAATCAAAGCTCTCGCTATAAAGACTCTACGCAACTCTCCCCCTGATAGATGTTTCGGAAACATTTTAGCTAAATGAGAGATTCCCAATTGTTCAAGTAAACTTAGTGCTTTAGATGTAGGGTCACCCATATGCTTATGCAAATAAAACGGCAGGCGAACATTATCAAGTACTGTTAAATCTCCTAAAGCAGTATTTCCTTGTGGAACATACCCAATCTTTGAATTTCGATATAGTGAGATACATTTATCGTTTAGAGCTAAAATATCTTGTCCATCAACACTAATGCTGCCTGAAGTCGGTTTTATCAGTCCTGCAATCATATTTAGCAAGGTACTCTTTCCGCTTCCTGAACGTCCAATAATGCTAACGAACTCACTCCTATCTATTGATAGGTTGACATTATCTACTGCATAAAAAGCCGTATTCCCTCGCATATACTCCTTGGTCAAATTTTTTATTGTCAGCACCATAACTATTCACCTTCTCTCATTGTAAGATAGGTTTCAGCTTTGCTAATCTTGAGTGCTCCATATATAGAAGCTAAAATCCCAACTAAAATAGATAATATTAAGCTCAATGCTATAATAGCTAAAATACTACTATTCTGCGGCTGTAAATAAGGTAATTGTAATTTACTGCTAATTAAATCACTAAAAGGGAATACAACTAAAGATGCTAGTATGATTCCTATGATTTCTCCAACAATACTTACTAAAAATGACTCTGTTAGAACAATTGCTACTAGTTTTTTTCTAGTAGCACCTAATATCCTAAAAATGGCAAATTCTTTCTTTCTTTCGTTTAAAGTTACAGAAAACACAATTAAAATTACTAGTGCCCCTAAAATCCAAACAACTGCAGTAATTAAATGAATATATGATTCTAAAACTTTCAAACTATTGCTTATATTTGATACTATATGTTGAGATACAATAGTATCTACATTAGGTACTTTTTGTTTAATCTCCCTTGCAATTAACCTACTATCATAAGCAGGATCAATCTTGATAAATATAGCTGAAACAGACTCTTCTACATTTTCATCAGTAGAAATATCGGCACCTACTTCTTTAGCATCTATAATTAATTGCTTCATTGTATCCTTTGTCACATAAACAGATCCATCAAGCCCTGTTCCTGTCCTTTTAAGATTGGCAATAATAGGATAAGACTTATTAAAAAACATCAAAGTATTATCCTCAAGGGGTAAAACAGAACTACCTGTTATCATCTCGCCATCTTTAATTGGGTCATTGTACACCTTAGTAATCCATGGCTGTATTAAAAAATCTGTCTCTGGATCAAAAGCAATTATGGGAATTACTATAGAACAACATGCAGAAGAAAGAGGTGTCATAAAAAATTGAGCTGTAACTTTATCAACACCTTCTATCTTTTTAATTTCATCAGCAATATTTGCACTAAAATAGAAATTACTCGGCTCCGCTTTTATTAAAATATCCTCAACATTGGTATCATTTCCTTCAGGAACAACCATGATATCTGCTCCAAGTCTACTTTGCAAGCTATAAAGTCCATTTTCTAGACTAGCAGTAAGAATTGATCCTCCAAAAAAGACTGATGTTAATATCGCAACTACAGCAAAAAGACAAGCTGTTCTGAATGGTTTTTGTCTTAAGTTATTCATTGATAATCTAAAAGTTGTTAAAGGCTTCAATATCATGCATTCATCAAATCCTTTTTTCTTAATCTGTAAAGATAAAATACATTTACTGTACAAACAATAATCACTAAACTGCTAAATATTGTTAATGCTGGAAGTGTTCCTATCCGGCACATCATACCTGCTTTCCTGCAAACACCAATCAATGTGTTTGGAATCAGAAGAGCTAGCACTCCATTTAATATAGCTCCAATGCTTAATCCAATTCTAAGTTGCTCAGATTTTAAAATAAAATGCAGTACTCCAAGAATTGCAATTAAAATACCTATTCCTAATTCTGCACGTGCAGTCCAAAAGCACTTCATTTTAGCCTGTTGCATTGCACCTTCTTGAATTTCTTTAGCCATTTCATGTTCAGTTTCTTCGGCATGTATGCCGCAAACAGGGAATATTACAATAGGTCCAAGTGCAATCAATGATCCTAAAATTATTAGAATAATACTAGTTAAAATTCTGTTTTTCACGCTATCACCTTTCTCAACTAATAGTCTTTAACACTTATAAAGCTAATCCTCACAAAAAGTAAGGATTAGCTTTTATACTTAACTTATTTTTTCATTAGTGGTTTCCAAATATGATCTAATACTTCTTGAGTATCTAAACTACTATCAATTAAACCAAAAGTCTTATAGTCATCAATTATATTTCTTAAAGCTTTTTCAGTATTTTCATCACTTATAGTCCAATCATATGAAGAAATCATTCTAACAGCTCTGTCAAAATCTCCTGATGCCCAGTTGTTTTCAAATAAAATTTTTGTTGCTTCTTCTAAATTTTCACTTATCCAAAATCTAGCTTCTTGTAATGCTTTAGTTAATTTTTTAGCTGTAATCGGATTTTCATTAACAAAATCTCTATTCAATGCATAAACACAACAAGGTTCAACTTTGAAGTCTTCATCATATGTTAATGATCTTATAATCTTCAATGTACCATCAATAACGAATTGTTCAGCAAACTGGTCTGATAAAATAACCCCTTGAACTTCTCCATTTTGCATAGCTAAAATACATGCAGAAGATTCTACTTGTTTAAAATTAATTTCATTTGGATTTATATTATCATGGTTAAAAAATCTTAATGCAATATTATGATCAGAGCTACCTATTCCAGCTGGTATTGCAACAGTTTTACCGATTAAATCAGAAGTACTATTTATTTCACCATTATTTAAAACATATAGCGATTTACAACCTGACTGGATTCCAGTAGTAAATACCATATTTATACCATTTACAGCTGGAACTAAAAGCTGAGCTATGTGGCTTGAAGCCACTTGAATTTGATTAGTTCCTACAGCATCTATAAATTGTTGAACATTAACTATTTCAACATCAAGGCCTTCTTTTTCAAAAAATCCTAAAGCTTTAGCTATACCTGAAGATCCTTCGCACAAACCACCATTATAGCCAACTTTAATAGTTTTTCCGTACATAGGTTCTTGCTTCCAAAGTTCTTCTTCTGATAGTTCTTTAGTAGCTTCGCTGGATGTGTCTGATACTTGTACATCTTTTTTCTGCTCTTGTCCAGTATTGCTGCTACTGCAGCCTGCAAGTACTTCTAACAATAAAACAATTATTAATAATAATGAAACTTTTCTTTTCATTTTTATTCCTCCCTACCTTATTTAAAGTTTAAACTTGTCATAATTTCTTTTCTGTATTCAATAAACTTATCACTCATTCTATCTCTAGGATATGGTAAATCAATCTCAATTATCTTCTTTATTCTTCCTGGTCTTGGTGCCATAGTGACTACTCTAGTGCTCATATATATAGCCTCATCGACATCGTGAGTTACCATAATCATTATATGCTTGTTTGAACTCCACATAGATAAAAGCTCATCTTGCATATTCATTCTTGTAAATGCATCTAAAGCACCAAGAGGTTCATCTAATAAGAAAACTTCTGGTTCATTGATCATAGTTCTAATCAATGCAACCCTTTGTGCCATACCACCTGATAATTGATGAGGATATGAATCTCTGAAATCATTGAGCCCAACCATATTAATAAGTCTGTCTACTTGATCCTTTTTCTCCTTATATTTCCCTAATATCTTTAAACTAAATGCTACATTCTCCTCTACAGTTAGCCAAGGGAAAAGAGTTGGATCCTGAAAAACCATACCCCTATTAGGACTCGTCCCCTCTATAGGCTTTCCGTTGAGTTCAATAGTTCCCTGTGTTGTGGGAATAAGTCCAGCTATAAGTCTCAGCAAAGTAGATTTACCACAGCCAGATGGACCCACAATACTTATAAACTCTCCATCCTTAATATCTAGATTTATATCTTCTAAAGCAACTGTAATACCTTTACTTTCGTTTGCAGACAAGAAGGACTTAGATACGTTTTTTAGTTTTAAAGTGATTTTTTCTCTGTCCACTAATCCACCTCCTGCCATTTAAGCACTGTCTTCTTCATCTTAGTAAGTATCCAATTAACAGTTATAAAGATTATACAAATTATTATGATGGCAGCATACATCTTTGAAAACTCTGCCCAGGATTTCTGCCAATTTATGTACCACCCTAATCCTGATTCTACACCTAACATTTCAGCTACAAGCAGTGCAGTACATGCAGAGCTCATCCCCTGAATTAATCCTTGAAAAATATTTGGCAGTGCAGCTGGAAGAGCTATTTTCGTTACCAATTCAGCATCCTTTGCCCCTAAAGTTTTGGCTGCAGCAAAAAAAGATTTATCTACATTGCGAATTCCTGTCATGGTTGATAAAGTTACTGAAAACCATACTCCTAACGCAATAATAAATACTGCGCCTTTAAACAGACTTGCAACTAAAACCATAACAATTGGTATCCAAGTAGTTGAAGGTATCGGTCCAAGTAATTTTAAAAAAGGAGATATCCAATAATTTACCTTTTTGCTATATCCACACAAAATACCTGTTACAATACCAATTCCAGCCCCAATAAAATATCCTGTGAACAACAGGATTACGGAATTCTTTATACAATCTAATAAATAAGCTCTGTCTGACCACGCTGCATTAATGATTCTATCCACCCATGGGAAGTACGGTAGCATTAAAATCCCAGTTTTTAAAGTCAGATAATCATATACCGTTAATAAAAGGAATATGAAAGAATATAACGGTGCCTTATATCTGACTTTTGCAAAAACATTCTTCTTGAATAATCCTACAATGTAATAAATAAAAGTAATAAAAGTTAATAATCCAATAAAATAAGCATAGACATTAGTTGATTTGTTAAAACCATGGTTTGGTATCAACACATATTCTAAAATATGAATTACCCCAAATATTACTGGTAAGAAAGATATTACATAATCAAGGATTATCTCTAGTTTTGTTTTAGGCTTTGATTCTAATTCTATTATGTCCTCCTTGGTTAATTTTTTTGCTGCCTGCAAAATATCAACTCCTTTACATTTTTGCTCTATGAAAATTCCTCCTCCCAGCATTTTTTAAATTCCACAAAATAATTATGTTAATTATGTAACAAACATATTATATACAAATGAATGTTAATAATCCAATTAGTCTTTTTTATAGTTGATTTTTTATCATAAATATTTTCTATAATTGAGTTATAAGTAAATAATCATATTTTTACTTCCTTACAATAAAATAAATAAGTCTGACTTACCTGAATTGTTTTTATTCTTAAAAATGATACTTTACTTCTTTTGCAAAAAAATGCATTCATTAATATATCCATTGGATATAGTATTTCAAAGGACAATGATAACTGAACCATTTTTTCATTCTTGGTATTTTGTATAGTAGACATACAAACTCCCCTTTATTAATAGTTTCATTGTCAAAACTATTAATAAAGGGGAGTGTATCATATATGCCCAACAGCAAACATCTATTTACTTGTGTTACTACTAAATTTTTTTGAAAAGTGTTTCACTGCAAGATAACTGAAAACTAAATATATCCTGAAGCTGTGCCTTTACTATCTCCTGATTTAATTTTTGATATTATTTCTATTTTACCTTTAACACATCACTTAAGCTCATTATTTCGATATCTTATAGAAGCTCTAATGAAATCTTTAAATAATGGATGTGGTCTATTAGGTCTTGATTTTAATTCAGGGTGAAATTGAACTCCTACAAACCAAGGATGATTTTTTAATTCAATAATCTCCACCAGTCTCCCATCAGGACTAGTGCCTGCCAATATCATTCCTGCTTCTGTTAATTCACTTCTAAATTCATTATTGAATTCATATCTATGCCTATGTCTTTCATAAATAAGCTCTGAGTCATAAGCTAATGATGAAAGAGTACCCTTTCCAATTTTACAAGGATATGCTCCTAATCTCATAGTTCCTCCTAATTCATCAATATCCTTTTGATTAGGCATCAAATCTATAACCGGATGCTTTGTTTTCGGATCTATTTCTGAACTATTAGCATCTTTATATCCTAATACATTCCTTGAGTATTCTATGACTGCACACTGCATTCCAAGGCAGATACCAAGAAAAGGTATATTATTTTCTCTTGCATATCTAATAGCCTCAATTTTGCCATTAAATCCTCTATCTCCAAACCCTCCAGGTACCAGTATGCCATCAGCAGTTTTTAACAGTTCCTCTACGTTTTCTTCATTTACATCTTCAGCATCTATCCATAATATATTCACATTTGCATCATTGTGTAATCCTCCATGCTTTAGCGCTTCTACTACTGATATATAAGCATCATGAAATTCTACATACTTCCCTACCAAAGCAACATTTACGCTAGTAGATAGATTTTTCATTTTATCAACCATTTGCTTCCACTGGCTATTATCTATATCTGTGCAATTTAATCCTAACTTTTCACATACTAATGTATCCAAGCCTTCTTCGTGAAGCATAAGAGGGATTTCGTATAAATTTTCTGCATCTATATTTTGAATTACTGATTTTCCATCAACATTACAAAATAATCCAATCTTATTCTTTATATCTGATGAAAGTTCCTTTTCAGAACGACAGACAATTATATCTGGTTGAATTCCTATACTTCTCAACTCTTTTACAGAGTGCTGAGTTGGTTTTGTTTTTAGTTCCCCAGCCTTTCCAAGATAAGGTACTAAAGTAACGTGAATAAAACATACATTTTCTCTTCCAACATCATATTTTATCTGTCTGATTGCTTCTAAAAATGGTAAAGATTCAATATCTCCAACTGTACCACCAATTTCTGTTATTACAACATCAACATCTTTCACTTCAGCTGCTCTTCGAATCATGTCCTTTATCTCATTTGTTATATGAGGAATAACCTGAACTGTCCTCCCTAAATATTCACCTTTTCTCTCCTTAGATATTACAGACCAATAAACCTTACCTGTGGTAACATTGCTAAATTTATTTAGATTTTCATCGATAAATCTTTCATAATGTCCTAAATCCAGATCTGTTTCTGCACCGTCCTCAGTTACAAAAACCTCTCCATGTTGATACGGACTCATTGTACCAGGATCAACATTCAAATACGGATCAAACTTTTGAATAGAAACTTTTAATCCCCTATTCTTCAGTAATCTTCCTAATGAAGCAGCTGTTATACCTTTTCCAAGTGAAGAAACAACCCCACCTGTTACAAAAACAAATTTCGTACCCATAATTATCCTCCTAATTAAAATAAAATTATCTATTGACAAACTTCCTTAAGCTTTATATAATAGATATTACCCTCACAATTTAAAATGGGTTATTATTGCCATAAACCAAATATAAAATGAATTATATCATAATAACACCTTATTTGGAATATGTTTTTGGTGTTTTTTGATATTTTTCGATGCCCTTATATCTAAATTAAATACAAAATTATAAAAGATAATTTTTTAATGAAAAAAGCAGTCTAAAAGGCTTTACTGCCTGATGGACTGCTTTTTGTTATACTCATTGCATCGTGACAATAGTAACAAACATTGACACTTAAATTTTCTAATCTAAATAAACATTCATAGACATTTTTTCTTCCTATTGTCTGCATTTAGTTTAATGGCTAATTTTTTAATTACTGAAACGGATTCTATCAATTATAGATTCTTTCTTCATTGATTTTCCAAGCAATAATGTCAAAATAGATTGAACAATTACAAGTACAAGGATAACTGTTATGGCAGCTTCTGTTGGGTAATGATAATTACTGATATTAAAAAATCCTTTATTTTTAGCCCATAGAAAAATCGGATAACCTACCAAACTACCGCCACCAACTGCAACAATTAACGTTCCTGCAGTATAAAACAAACCTTCAAACTGAAGCATTTTATAAAGCTGTGCATCTGACATTCCCACTGCCTGCAGCATTCCAATTTCTTTTTTTCTTATATGGACGCTATGGATCATAGTATTAATCATATTCATTATGCAAATTGCTCCCAGTATGCCAAGAAAAGCATAGCAGACACCACTTGTCATAGCCATACTTGATTTGTACTCTTCGTATACATCCTTCCAAACTCTCATACTCATTCGTCCAGATTCTTCTATGATTGCATTCAGTTTTGATTCTACTTCTGGATCATATTTCTCGTTAGCAAATACATGATAATAAAAATTCAGATTATTATCACTAAAGGTTTCAAGTCCTTTTTGAGCCATAATTAAAAAACTATAATTTGTAAGGCTCAGAGGATAATCTCCGATTGCTGCAATTTCCAGTTGTCTCTTGTGAGTTCCGTTTCCATCTTCAACAATTACATCTAGAATATCACCAATCTTCAGTTTAGGGTACCAATGAAGCAATCTCTTATCTATAATAACTTTATCGCCTGCGGTTAAATCCTCATAGGTTATATTACCTTCAATAATTCCGCTTTCAATTTGTTTTTTTCTACTTTCTGGAATACCTATAACCCACTCCCGTTCGCCGCCAAATGAGTCTGACATTACATAGGTACTCTTATAGCATTCCACCTCAACAATTCCATCAATCTGTAAGATTTGCTCTTTTAGTTCTTCATTAAGCGGATTATCCTTTTGTACTTCTCTCCATTCAAGTTCAGGATGTTCCTTATTATTAAATTCTACAATAGGTGAAATCTCATATTCTCCCAAAATAGAGTTATTAGCACTTTCTGTTGGGGTAGCACAGGACAATATAGTAGCGACTATCATAAAAAATAACCCAGTAATCGCCATAGAGCAAATTGTAATACCACTTTTTCTTTTGTTTCCACCAAGATATACTTTAGCAAGCCTTCCAACTGTAATATCTTCATATCCTTTTCTTTCTTTTTTTCCTTTTTTAATATATTGCCCTTCCTGATAACGCATGGCCTCTATTTCAGATACCTTTGACGCCACTTTCATTGGACGAAGTAAAGATAAATAAACTGTCACTGCAGCAACACCGATGGCAAGCAAATATATCCACAAATGATAAAATTGTACTTTTCCATTGAAAATAAGTTCTCTCATAACCGTTAGAATCTGGTTCTCGTCTTTATATAATTCAAACATGCCTAAAAATACATATTTGGTCAAAACAGTACCTGCCAGTAGACCTAAAGGTATTGCAACTCCTGCCACTATCATACCTTCCAATAGGACAATTCTGCGAAGCTGCTTTTTAGTAGCACCAATTGCTTTAATCTTACCAAATTCCTGTACACGTTCTCCCATAGAAACATAATAAATACTGTAAGTTGTAATTACACCTGCGGCTACAATAATCAACATAATTATAGTAATTCCAGGTACATAAGCTGGATCTATATAATTTGCCCACAGATAATCTTTGTTAATTGTGACAGACTGTTCGGGAATATTGAACTGTTCTGCAAGCTGATTGATTCTTAATTCTATTTCTTCCGTAGTTGCAGTATTTTTCGTAAATACCTGAAACAAAAATCTATAAGATATCTGATCTGATGGAATCTCTTTTTTCAAAAATGATTTTGATATAAATGCGGAATATTTTTTTTGCTGTATATTAGCTTCAGTGTCATCAACAAAGCCGCAAATTACAAAATCTTTTTCCTGAATGAAATCAAGCCCGCCGTTTCTATAAACTTGATATGGAATAGTGATTGTATCTCCAATTTGCCCAGACTGGGAAAGTTCATCTAAAATTCCTTTAGATAATACAATTTCATTTTCTGCTTCAGGAAGCCGACCTTCTGAAAGTTCCATCTGATACATATCAAAGCCTTTGGCATCTAAGTATATCATAGCAATATCAGCATCTTCAACTGCCATATAACCCACATCACTACGAAGTCCCCAACGTGTAATCGAATGATGTACAGACAGCTTCTCAACCGTTTCTTCTGTCACATCTCTGTATAGGGCATGCCAATTTGGGTATATCTCATTGATAACAGCATATTTGCTCTCAATCATGTCATATCCAATAGTTGGCACAAGAAAAAGCAACAATGTAGTAAGGAAAATAGCAATGCCTGTCAGTACATTTTTATTTTTATGGTATTTGGCATTTGCAAGAGCAATCTTTGCTACCATTCTCATGATTTTCTCACCACCCTACCATCTTCAATCATAATGATTACATCTGCCATTTGAGCTATGGTTTCATCATGAGTTATCATCACTAATGTTTGATTATATTCCTTTACACAATTTTTCAGTAAGTTCATAACTTCCAGTTCTGTTTTAGAGTCTAGGTTACCTGTTGGCTCATCTGCAAGGATAATTGCAGGTGAAGTGGCTAAGGCTCTTGCAATGGCACCCCTCTGTTTTTGACCACCAGATAAAGTATTTGGCATTGCTTCCTTTTTGTCTGCCAAGCCAATATGTTTTAGAATGTCATCTATTTCCTGTCTATTTACTTTTCTTCCTTCAAGACCAATAGGCAGTACTACATTTTCCCAAACATTCAAAGAGGGGATCAAATTATAGTCCTGAAAAACAAATCCTATCTTCTTTCTCCGAAAAGCTGCCAGCTGATTATCCTTTAATTTGAAAATATCTTTTCCGTCAATTATAACCTGACCGGAATCCGGACGATCCAAGCCCCCAATTATGTGAAGAAGTGTAGATTTACCTGAACCAGATCGTCCAACAATAGCTGTAAATCTGCCCCTCTCAATTTCTAGATCTATATGATCTACTGCCTTAACCACATTATCACCAGTACGATAATATTTCACCAAATCATAAACTTTAACAATCGCACTCATGTATATTCTCCTTTCTTTGTATATTCACATGAATCCATTTGAATATATCTTACAATCTCAACATTACAAAACCCTTACAAGAACCATAACAGTTTAGTAAGGGTTTTGTGGTGTTTATATTTAATCTTTAAATACCGCCCATCTTAGATTTTTCAACAATAGTTTCACTCTGTTTCTCAATAATGTTTCTTGTCAATGAATACCTGTACAAAAGCTGTTAATACCTAAAGAATATATCTATTTTTTGATTACTTTTCCTGTCCATAAATATCCCAATCCTCTTACATTTGCAATACATTCTGTTCCAAGCTTATTCTTTAGTCTACTAATGTTCACCGTCACGGTATTATCATCAATAAATTGACCGTCAATTCCCCATACCTTATCCAAAATATTCTCCTTAGATAATATATGTCCAGCATTTTCAAGAAGGTATATTAGAATCTGTAACTCAGTTTTGCTTAAGGAAATTAACTTCCCAGCCTTTTTAACCTGCATTTCTTTTACAGATACTTCAATATCCCCAGAAAGAAGTAACCCTTCATCTTTTTCATTTAACCTTCGCATGAACGCATTTACCTTGGAAGTCAATATATTTACAGAAAAAGGCTTTGTAATATAATCATCTGCACCAGTATCATAACCGTTTACAATATCAATTTCCTGGTCCATTGCAGTTAAATAAATCAAAAACACATTGCTTCTTTCTCTCACAGATTTACCAAAATCCAGTCCACTTCCATCTGGTAGTGTAATATCACTAATAACGAGATCTATCAATTCTCTTTCAAAAATTGTCTTTGCCTCATAGATAGTATATGCAGAAAAAACTTCATATCCTTCTTTACTTAGCTTCAGGCTAATTCCTTTATTTAATTTTACATCATCTTCTAATAATAAAATCTTCTTCATTCCTGATATCAACTCACACTACCTAAATTGTCTTTTTATTCACAAATCAAAGTATTTATAATACTATTATCCAGAGAACTATCAATTTCCATTTGCTTATTTATATTCTACCATACAAAACCCTTACAACAACCATAACAGTTCTGTAAGGGTTTTGTGGTATTTATAAAGGAAGCGTAATTTTAAAAATCGTTCCACCTTCAAGTTTTCTTTTTGCAATAATGGTTCCACCTTGTTGTTCAATAATGTTTCGTGCCAGATAGAGGCCTACACCTGCACCTTCATTTACCAGTTCTTTTGCCTTGTTTCCCCTATAAAATCGTTTGAATATCTTATGTAATTCTTCTTCCTGAATACCTATTCCTTCATCCTCGATCTCAACTAATACATTGCTTGGTAAACAACTCACTTTAATATTAATTTCAGTCTTTGGTTCTGAATATTTCACTGCATTATCCAGAATATTAGCAAAGGCTTCCACTGTCCACTTCCTGTCATGAGAGATTTCTATATCTTCTTCCATATCTACAGAGATCTCAATATTTTTTGTATAAGCTTTCATAAATATATTGCTAACAGCTTCGCTTATGGTCTGTCTAAGGCTGTTCTTCTCTTGCTTGATTTGAATCATATTTTTTTCAAGGCGTGAAAGTTTCACCAATTCATCCAGTAACACTTCCATTCTCCTGATTTCCTCTGTTTCTATCATCAAAAAATCCTTTCGTTCATCTTCTGACAACTCTGAAGATTTAGCTAGCTCATGGCACATACGAATAGATGCAAGTGGTGTTTTTAGCTGATGAGATATATCCGTAATTAATGTTTTTGTACTGTTTTCTTCCTCCGTAAGACGTAATTTCAGGTCTGCAAAATAGTATCCTAGCTCACGTAGCTTCTCATGTATATTTTCCAATTTACCTGTAACGCTGCTTTCTTCAAGAGATGGAAGAATCTCAAAGTTACCTTTATTGAATCTTAGAAGCTGCTCATATATTAAGTCAATTTCATAGTTAAATTCTTTTATAATGTTTCTCTTTTCTTGTCTTTCTATCATAACAAGACTGCCGCCTAAAATTAATATCAATAAAATCATGACTGTCATAACAATCAGTTTTGCATGAACAACATGATCTTGATAATATGAAAAATTTTCTTGTAACTCATTTTCAATCTCAGGGTAAATAACTATCAATTCTTGCATTTGCTCTTCACGAATTTTAACCTCGTAGCTAATACTACAAAAGAAGATCATCATAACTATCACAATAGCTGCCAATGCCCAAAGAATATATCCTATTTTTCGCTTACCTTTCTTATCCATAAATATCCCATTCCTAATCCTGAGTAATTATGACTTATTATTTTTCTGAATCAATAATAATAAAATAATATAGCCATTTTATTATGCTTGATAATCAATAGACAACCCTGTTTACAGTAATTATTCTATTATAACATTTCTAAATTTGTAAACTATTTTATTGAATGTGCTTTTTTGGAACAATTACATAAAGCTATATAATAAGTTAAAGACACACCTATCCGATGTGTACCTAATCATATTATATTAATTTGCAGTAATTTCACCGCTTGAAAAACCAACAGTAATCTTATAAGTCTTGTCCTTAACAATATCAGGACTGCTTAGAATCACAACATCAAAGTCAAGCTCAGGTGCGTAAGAAGAAATTATCATTTTTCCATCAGAATCTATCACGGTAATAGCAGTTCTCGCTGACTGAGAGCCTACTCTAACTGCAATAACACCCTGCCCAGAATCACTGAAGCTCTGAGCCATGCCAGCTGCACCTGTACCGATAAAGGTACCTCCTGTTATAATTCCGCTTCTACAACGGAGTTTATCCATCATTTCTTTTTCTTTTTTAGTATCTTGTAAAATCAAGCATAAGTCAAGCGAAACAAGCTCCAAATATTCGTAGTCTTAACTCGCACCAGCTCATAAGAAGTAATAAGCTTCTCTTTCATAGGATAGAAACGTAATTGTATATGAAATAAGGATAACCTAATTACTATTTAAAAGCTTATAATTTGAATTTATCAATAATTTCTTTTAAACCATTAGAAAAACTCTGTTTCCATTGGACATATTATCAACTGCTCGATATACTTCTCCAACTGTTTTGATGATGTAGGATACAGTCTTTTCAGATTAATTAGCCAGCTCTTCAATCTCTTGTACAACTACTGCAAATCCTCTTCCTGTTTCTCCTGCACGTGCAGCTTCAATAGAAGCATTCAATACAAGCAAGTTCGTTTGGCTCCCAATGTCTTTAATGGTTTCTGTGAGAACACCAATCTTTTCTACAGTCTTTGACTGCTCAATTTCTTCATCTGTCTTTGTTTTTACTTCTTTACAGATTTTCTGAGTTTTCTGTGTGGCACTCATTGATGCATCTCTTAAGTCATGTGCTCGATTAATAATATCTTCTGAAAGCTTCGCACCCTGTTCAACTTGCTCTACAATGACTTTTGAGTTATTTATAATCAATTCTATAGCTGCATGAATCTGCTGAGTTGTTGCAGTTGTTTCCTCCATGCTAGCTGATGATTCTTCTGCTATCCCTTTTCCGTCATTAACAGTGTTCTTCCCTAAAGCTGCTTCTGACGCTGCAGGTGGAATAGCATTTGTATCAGGACCCATAGCAAGATATAGTGAAGCCACTATATCTGATAATGGCACATCTGTTGCTGGAATATCTTTTCTTGAAATCTCTCCAAACTTTGCCTTGTCGGTACGTAGAGGAATTGCAAAGGTAATACAAGGATCTCCAGATGTTTCAGAGATATATAGACTACCCTGCGTACTTAAACCAGTGGTAACCATATTTGTAAAATAAGTCTCACCAGATATATCAGTTCCTATATACCTGCCTTACTACTTTCATACTTTTCTGCAACTCTAGTAAATTCCTTAATAGTCAGTTCTTTATATTCTTTAGCCGACAAAGGCATTACTACAACCTCCTCAGTTTGTGACTTGCTGCTTTAACTTTAATTCATAACTTTCTTTTCTTAGCTTAACACAAAACCTGATTCCCCAAAGCTATAATGTACTACACGTTTTTCAAAAATCTCTAAATAAACAATTTGGCATTACTTCATCCTATATAAGACGAAATAATGCCAAACTTATATTGCTAAAACAACAGACATAATATTAACTTTTTTAAACAAAAGAGATAAATGTTTTGTATTCCCTAAGACACTGAACCCATTTTTCGTCTCTAATTTAAAAATACTGATAATTGTTGTCTATGGCTACAATATCAAAGATAATCTATAATAGTCGCTAATTTAGCACTATTGCGTGAACTGCTTCAATCAGATCAACTACTTTAGAGCGTTTGATAAGAGAAACAGGTTTTCCATCAACCACTGCAATACAATGGGTTCCGTCATATCTATACAATTCAACCTGAATTTCTGGATAGTTTTTATTATCCAAATAAACCTTCATACTTATCTCTTTTTTTTGCGTTGGCTTTTCATCAGTAAAGCTATCTGCTTTCAAATCCTCTATGGCACTTCGCAAATCAGTAATTTCTATCTTTTCTTCTTGATAGTAATAGGTGCGCTTATTGATTTTTTTATCTGAAGTTATAGTATAATCAATACCTTCCAGTGAAATATCAATCTTATCAATATCTGCAAAATCTACAGGAAGCACTTCAAGATGCCTAAAAGAATCATAAGATGCTTCCGTCAATTTTTTGTAATCATCCGATGTAATCTTATATATAATCTGAGACTCGCCAACCCTTACATATGCTGTAATATTTTCCTCCTTTGTGCTGTCGCTTTCTTTTTTAGTAGCTTTCTCTGCATTCTTCCTTTCTTTTGGATCACGGCTGACATTCAACACAAAGGTATCAGAGTTTTCTTTCCCCTTTTCATCCTTTGAAGTATAGTTCACAGTTACTGTAAGCTCAGGTTCATCTAAACCATATGTCTTTAGTTCCTCATTCGTTACATTATATGTGACATAATTGGTTAAATCTAAATATCTGATGTTTCTTAAATAACTATCCACTCTGTCCTTGTCAAGCGGTAAATCCTTTCCATTCTTCTGTGCAAAATATACATCATCATCACTATAAGCATTGGAATTACCTTCCTCATATACAATACTGTAATTTTCAGCACCTGTAAATTGAATCTTAGTTACCTTATCAAGGGTTGGAATATCATCATGGTCAATTATGTCGCTGAGTGTTGCATCAAAATAGTCTAGTGGATCATTTTTTACTAAATACACATTTCCATCTCCAATGGAAACATATCGTTGTGAGTCCATATTGCTGTAGTTGCCAAGTAAGATTTTATAAGATTGATCCACTGTTGACAAATTGATGGTACAAATAGGGTCATCTAGACCATATTGCCCGTAGTCCTCTACATCTTCAATAATAAAAGATACACCAAATTTCTCAAATTGCTCCAATAGTTCTTCGATTTTTTCTTCATCTACAGGGAATGTCTCATCTTCATCGTAAATCCATTTCTCATCCTTATGAAACGCAAGAGTCTTTGATTTATATTCCCAGGATAAGGACTGCACAGAATCACTAGGTATTTCTAAAATAATCTCATCGCTATTTTTTATCTTCTCTTTATGTTCTTCGATCTTGTTAACGCTAAATGTTGCAATACAGGCAACAGCTAAAATACCTAATAATATATAGATTTTTTTAGATCGTTTCATTTTGCAGCCTCCTCCTTTTTAAAATTACACAAATACCCACACCTAGATATAAGAGTGGAAATACACCGATCATTATCACTTTCAACATAGAAGAAATGGAGTCGCTAATAGTCAGATAATTATAGTCAAGTGACTTACTACGAATTGCCATAGCTTCACTCTCTCCCATAAGTGAAGATAGTGCATTCATTGCTAAATCAACATTTGCACCAGATGAGTAAGCGTTATACATATCATCTAAAAAGTTTGATGATGCAAACCAGACAATCTTGCCGTCATTGCTAGTTTCAATTGAAACTGCAACAGTAAATGGTCCATCAATATCCCCTTCTTCCTTCTCATAAGTAGAAATATCATATCCATCAATTTTACTAAAAGCTAAATCAGAAGTGTTAAGTAGCGCAGTCACTGTTCCTTTTCTAGATGTTTCATTTATAGTCAAGCCTTGAGAAATCGGCATTATTGGATAATATCTCTCCTCTATAAGAGAATCTGTGATTTCATTGCTAGCCATATCTGGTAACAGTATATAAGGTGCCTGAAATGCATAATGTTGTCTGTCCGCTTCTACAACAATACCTTCATAGGTTTCCACACCATAATCTGATAGCAAACTATAAAGATTTTCCAGAATACCATCTTTTGTAGGACCTGCCATTACTAATAGCTTGCCACCATCCTCCACATAATTAGCTAACATATCCTTTTCTTCTTCTGAGATATCACTAGTTGGGGCATATATCATAACAGCAGCTGCATCTTCTGGGATAGAATCCACTGTTAATAAAGAGAATGTTTTAACCTCAATATTATCCTTTTTTAGTTGCTCACTAAAGGTAGACGGAAGCTCAGATTCACCATGTCCCTCTAAAACATACAACTGTGGTAGTTTTTCACTAGTAACATAATCTATAGCAGAGGTAATAGCACCTTCCCCATCAAAAGATAAGCTGCTAGAATAGAAATACATACCTGTTTCTTTAATATAAATATCATCATAACTTATAAATCGACTGCGGTCACCACTTTCAACAATCAAGCTGTTGTTTGTTACTTTTTCATCAGTATACTGCTCTGCAAATGTTGGATAAACATCTGGATTCTTTTTAACGATTTTAATATGGTCAGAAAGGCTATCATATTTACTCAACAGGTTTTCAATAACAGCGTCTTCTTTCCCAGACTGAACAATCCAATAAATAGTTACATCTTGTTCCAGCCTATTTACCACTACTTTCGTATTACTGGTAATAGAATAAAGCTTTGTAGCACTAATGTCATATTTAGTCAGTGTATTAGGTAATGAATTTGCAAAAACATTTACCACGATTAAAATAGCCAATACTAGTGCAGTCATAATCAGAGAATAGGAACCACCACGTAAAGCAATTTTGTTTGCTTCTGTTTTCATTGAAGATTTTAAGCGTTCTAATATATTCATTAGTTATACCTCCTCTTCTCAAGAGACTGCACAGACAAGAACAAAAAGAATACAATAACAGTTAAATAGTATACAATAGCAGTCATATCAAAAACTCCATTCACAAAAGCATTAAATCGTTCAAATAAGGACAATGCTTTCATAATCTTAGGCAGCAGTCCCTCAAGTTTTGTCATATCAACAAGGTATGTTATCATAATGCCTGCAATAAATATCAAAGAAAATCCGTAAGCTAAATTCGAATTTTTAGTTAAATTGCGAATGACAGCCGCCAATGCAATAACAATGACACACATAGCTATAGCAGAGCCTGTAGCAGTAGAAGATACATATTCAGATAATTTCACGCTATAATAATTAAGTAAAATCACTGCAATACCAATACCTGCTGCAAATCCCTGATTTTCAGTCAAAGAAGAAATGAACACTCCAATAGCAATCAAGGCGCTACCCATAATAAAGAAAGCCAAAATAGAGCCATAAGCTGTCAATAAATATACATCGCCAAACTTTGAAAAAATCAAAGGATAAACACTAATCAAACATAGCGGAATTAAAAAAACAGTCAGCAATGACAAATATTTTCCAACTATCACCTGAGTAGTAGTAATTGGAAGAGAATATAGAAGCTGATCAGTCTTTTGCTTACGTTCTTCTGCAATAACACGCATAGTCAAAATTGGCACAATAACTACAAATACAAGACTACCAAAACTAAGGACAAATTCAAAATTGCTTACAGCTGCTTGTATATTATAAAGCATGGAGCCAATTCCTACAAAAACCAACAAAAACGCACCAAAAACATAGGCTGTCAGCGAGTGAAAATACATCCTCAACTCATGCTTCAATACTGCAATCATTTGGCAACCTCCTCACTTTTTTCAGACTCAATATCAGCAGCACTACTTTCTGTAAGTTCCAAGAATACATCCTCTAAATTAGCTTTTTTCAGAGACATTTCCAACAATGCCATTCCTTTTTCTGCAAAGGCATTAAATATAGCACGGGAGACCTCATAAATATCATTATGGTCTGTTGTTATATTAGCCACGGCGTATTTTGAATCTTTTTCTTCAATGGCAATATCTGTAATATGACTTATACCCTTCAAAATTTCTTTAACTTCATCTGGTGCTGCATCTGAAGTAATAACAATCTCATTTGGTGCTAACAACCGTTTTTCTAGATTTTCTGGTTTGTCAAAGGCAATCAGCTTTCCTTTTGATATAATCAATACCTGATCACAGATTGCCTGTACTTCTGAAAGAATATGTGAGCTAAAAATAACCGTATGTGTCTGTCCCAGTTCTTTAATTAGATCGCGTATTTCAACAATCTGTATAGGATCAAGACCAACTGTAGGTTCATCAAGAATGATAACTTTCGGATTTCCAAGAAGCGCTTGAGCAATTCCAACTCTCTGCTTATAACCCTTAGAAAGTGCTGAAATACGGCGATTTTTTACATCTCCAATTTTCGTCTGATAGATTACCTCCTCAATCTGCTGCTTAAGCTCCGCTCCACGTAACCCTTTTGCTTCACCTACAAATCTCAAATATTCTAAAGGTGTTTCGTTCATATACAGTGGAGGTTGTTCGGGAAGATAACCAATGAGTTTCTTAGCCTTGTTAGGCTCCTCAAAAATGTCATAGCCATAAATTTTTACTTGTCCTTCCGTAGCTGACAAACATCCTGTCATGATGTTCATGGTAGTAGATTTTCCGGCACCATTAGGTCCTAAAAATCCATATACATGTCCTTCCCCGATTTCGAAAGAAAGATCATCCACAGCTACAAAATTACCATAGCGTTTCGTTAAGTGTTCAACTGATATCATGATTAACCTCCTATCCTTATATTTTTCACAATGAATTATAATATTGGAAACTGAAAATAGGCTGAAAATATTTAAATAGATTGATTATTATCAGGGCCTAATTTAAAAATATAAAAAACAAAAGGAGGTCTATATTATAGAGCTATAATATAAACCTCCTTTATTATGTTTTTGTTTATTGCTTCTATTGCAACATTAATAATGTGTCTAAATAAATATCTAGCTTATAAAATATTAGATAATAATATCATAATTTGAATTCTTAGAGTCTTATCACCTACATAAAACATATATGACATTTAATATCTTATATCCACTATATGTAATAATCCATTATTAGTTATTAATGTTCCATCCTTAAAGAATTTTGGATATACCTCATGATTCTCTATATCCTCTAAAGGTATCCAAACCAACTTCTCCTCAATACCATCTTCAGTTAAACTCTTGCAGATGAAATCATAATTCTCTATTGGTTTCATGTAGTAATAAAATAATAACTCATGAAACCTTTCACCAGTTGCCTCTAATGTGAAAAATTCTCATGAATATATCCCATCCTGTCTATCTCTAATAAAACACCAGTTTCCTAATAGGCTTCTCTTATAATGGCTTCTTCCATAGTCTCATACAGATGTACACGACCTCCAATAGAGTAATAGTAGGAGTCCTTACTATTTTTCATCATCAATATCTTATTCTCATGTATAATAATTGCTCCTACTCGATAATTGAATCCCCCTTGTTCTGTGCTAAAGCTACAATCTATTATAATATCACCTCATTTATGCATCAAATTAATTTATGCAATACTTATTATAGTTAAAAATTGAACTAATAAAATTTATTTATTGAATAAGTTGTTTCTTTAACTATAGATAAATAATCTTCTGAAGTTATATATAATATTAACCTTATAGCTCCAGTTGGTGCAACATATTTTAAATTTTTGGGTAATTCTGGTACAGATTCAGTAAGATATTCTATTACTTTACTTAATCCAAGGTGTTTAATGGATTGGCTTCGTGTTAAAGTCAAAAGATGAAGCATACAGTATGTATTCTTCATCCTCACTTCAACTATCATTTATAAACATGGTAGTTCTACATAAAAACTATTAACTCCATTACTGCTTTCCACCCAAATCTTTCCCCTATGCAGTGTCACTATAGCTTCTGCAATGGAAAGTCCTAAACCGAAGCTGCCTGTCCTGCTCCGAGCTTTATCAGATCGATAAAAACGCTTAAATATATTTTTAGCTTCTTCTGGTGAGATGCTTTCACCTTCATTTGCCACCATTAATAGACATCGACCTTTCCCTTGTTTCTTTAAAGTTACCCATGTAGTTCCAGTTTCTTTAGAATATTTTTGAGCGTTGTCTAACAAAGCATCCAACACCTGACAAAGCTGAGATTCTCCACCTACAACTTTAATATTTTCATCTATCTGAACTGTCAAAGTCAATCCTTTTTCGAAAAAGACTGGCTCAAAAGGAAGGATTGCATCTGAAACCAATTTGCTAAAATCTACAATATCTGAAATATCTTTTAAATCTGAATTATCCGCTCTTGCTAGCTCTAGCATTTGCTCAATTAAACCTCGCATTTGTCGAGACATAGTTAATATACTGTTTAAAAACTTCTGCTTGCTTTCGCTATCATATTCTGGACTCTGTGCAAGCTCTGCATTTGTCATAATAACAGTAAGTGGCGTTTTCAACTCGTGAGAAGCATCTGCTACAAACTGACGCTGTTGCTTCCATGCCAATTCCACTGGTTTTACAGCCCATTTGGACAGCAAAATACTTATACCTAGAAACACAAAGAAACTAATTATTCCAATGAAAATACAAGACTTCATCATATTGTTCAGTGTTGCACGTTCGCTAGAAATATCTGCAAATACGAGAAAATGGTTCAGTGGTGTATCATGGCGATAATATCTTAGATTATATTCTTCTATTACAGCAAATGTTTTAGGAGATGCAATAGTTACATTTATAAGATCATCAAGAAATTCCTTATCAGAAAGGTCATAATATCCTCCGCCTGTTGCAATCAGTTCTCCGCGAAGTCCAAGCTGAAGTGTAAAATAGGGCAACCGAACGTCTTCACCAAGCTTATTAGGAATTTCCAGTTGGAATGGCCGCATAGCAATGTTCTGCATCATATTGATGCTCTCTGCCTCAAGGTTAACCCTTGTAAAATAAAAAACCAAACCTAAAATGACACAGAGCATAATAGTCACAATGCTCATATTGATTATAACAAATTTAATTCTCAGCTTTCTTATCATTATTACTTACCTCCAAATGGTATCCCAATCTGCGTATTGCCTCAATGCGAATATTTGAACCAATGCTTGCAAGTTTTTTTCTCAGAAAACCAATATATACTTCTACATGGTTTTCTACGGCATCAGAGTCATAACCCCATACTTTGGCAAGAATCATCTCTTTCGAAACAATCCTTTCCCCAGCTTGAAGTAGAATACGCATAATATCAAACTCTTTGGCAGAAAGGCGAACACTGTTCTTCCCGCAAACCAGCATAGCAGACGAAAGATCCAGTGATGTATTGCCAAATACTATCTCATCCACTTGAGCACCTTGCCTGCGTAATAATGCATTGATACATGCTAAAAGCTCCCTAGTGTCAAAAGGCTTCGTTAAGTAATAATCTGCTCCAGAATTTAATCCAGAAATGCGGTCCTCCAATTCTGACTTTGCAGTTAACATTAAGATAGGTACTCCTAAACGCTTAGCTCGAACTCTTCTGGCTACTTCATACCCATTCATCTTTGGCATCATAATATCTAAAATCAACAAATCATAAATTCCTGTTTCTGCATATTCCGCTCCAGATTCTCCATCGTAAGCAACATCAACTTCAAACCCTTTCTTTGTAAGCAATGACTGAATAGAATCAGCTAATAAGGCCTCGTCTTCTATAATCAGTACCTTCAAGGTGCTTCACCCCCAAAACTTCTATCATATCATTATACTACACAATTCTGAATTAAAGCTGAAAATCAAATCTATGAGTTAATATAAATGAATTTACTACTTCCCATAATTATAATATATACTGATTTTTCCCTTAGTTATATTATAGCTAAATTATCTACTGTTTCCTATAACATAGTTGGAGGAACAAATTAAAATATGGATGTTATCTTTCAAAAAATAAAATTACGCCAATCATAATTTAATGATTAGCGTACAATTTTTTATCATTCCTACTATCTACTTAACAGAAATATGTTCTATTTTTTACTTTGCTGTTTTGTTAATAAAATCAATTTCATACTTCTTTTCTCCGTATTTCTCTGTATGATCAATAATTACACCTTCTGTAAGGGTAATTCGTAAAACGATAGAGTTTGGATTATCCTCATCACCATCTTCATCAAACCATTCAAAGATTTTCTTAAATTTAGCTCTGATTTCTGCATTTTTCTCATCCTTGACCCAACCAAGATTTTCTGCCCTACCTTGGAAGCTATACCATCCTAACCCACAAACAGAAACCTCGTTGTTTTTCTCAATCTGCAGCATTTTATTTTTTCTTACATCCGTAGAAACATAAAATGCGCCATCTTCATAATAGGCACTTACAATACGAACAGCAGGGCGAGGATTACCAGCAGCATTCGGTGTCAATGATATCGTGGCAAGTGCAATGAGCTCCTCTTTACCATTTCCGCAGAGTTCATCCAAAAGTTTCATAGCCTTTTCGTATTTGTTCATTTTAATATCCCCTTTCGATTTTTAAGCTATAGTCAAACCACATTAAATTTAAACATGGTCAGGACTTACAAATATAGTCCAAAACACAAAGTGTTACGAATGCCGCCTGTACATCTCTCCCATCACTGATATTGCCTCTCAATGCATTGTTGTCTTGGATACATATGTTTCCATCACCGTAGAAGTAAGCAGCTTTTACATTACCTCGTTTATTTTATCTCTTTTCTCAAACCAATGTACTAGTTTTTTTGCAACTACAATGAAAAGGTGTTATCTTTAAGTGAGACAACCTTACTATTTATTTTATACTGTATATATTAACTAAAAAGTATTCAAAAGTACTAAGCTACCTATTTTTAACGTACCTATCGGATTAACATGTCAAATTTGCCACCATAATTATACACAATAGTTATTATTTTTTCTATGAATTTATATATAGGTAACAGTTCCCCTAATTAACGGTCATATTAATATTTTAAATAAGCTGCCAAATTACTTGGCTATACACTTCTTATATTATTTACTCAATTAATATACTCATTAATAATCAAAATATCAGATATTACCTAAATTAAAACTACAAATTCCTGAACTCCTATGTGTCTTTACGTAAATCATAAAAATACAAGCTATTTTGCATTACTTACAAATTTATAAAATCAGAAATGCTATTTCACTCTTTATCAATCAGTTAGAAGAAACCTTAAGAATTTGCCTATAATCAAACTCATCTATCTCTTTTGATTCAGCATATTCTATCCTGTTACGCCCAGAAACCTTGGCTTTATATAGTAATTTATCAGCCATAGCTATAATTTCCACAGGAGAAACTTCTGGTGAATAACGAACTGTAGTTACACCAAAGCTTGCAGTAACAAACTCAGAAACAGTAGATTTTTTATGTTCAATTTTTAGATCTTGAATTTTTTGCCTAATCCTCTCAGCTATTTTTACTGCACTATGAATATCTGTATCAGGCAGTATACAAGCAAACTCTTCTCCTCCATAACGAGCAGCCAAATCTACAGACCGATTTACACAGTTTGCTAATGCCTTGCCAATTTGTCGCAAACATTCATCTCCCATAACATGACCGTAATAATCATTGTATTCTTTAAAATGGTCAATATCAAATAAGATAATTGACAATTTAGAGTTTGTACGACTAAGCCTGAAATACTCTCGTTCTAAGGTAGTATCAAAGCATCTTCTGTTTGCTATTCCTGTTAGACTATCCTTGTTACTTAACTCTTTTAACTGACGATTGGATTCTTCTAGTAACAACTCCATTTTCTTTCTTTCATTTATATTTGTTAACATACCAAAAGACCCCTCAAATCTTCCAAAATCATCAATAATTGCTTTTGCAGAAATTAAAAACCAGTGTTTTTGCCCGTCTTTTCTTAACAAGCAACATTCATAAACAGAATCCTGTCCTTTTTTTCGAAGAGATTCTTGATATTTGTAAACATCTAGCTGACTTTCTGGAAAAAAGGAAGAATATGCTCTACCAAGCATTTCTTCTACTGTATATCCAAGCATTGTAGCTATATTCTCATTAGCAAAAGTAATATTATAATGTTCATCAAAAATCAAAATGCCTTCAATAGCTGTCTCTACAATCTTTTGGAACCTAATTTCACTTTCTTTTAAGGCTTTCTGAATTTCCAGTAGTTGCTTATCGCTTCTTTCTTTAGAAATCATCAATAGAATAAACCCGCTTACTAAAAATATGTAAAAGCTCACTCCCGCTATAATATCAGATATAGCATCACTTTCTAGTTTCAAGGCATATTCAGGGAAGCCTAAACATAAAATAGCACTTATTAAAAATACTAACCCAGTCATACAATAGCTTATAGCTAAAAGTAATTGTAAAGAAAATTTCATATCTAATTTTCTAAACAAGAATAAAGAGGACAAAATGTAAAAGATACTTTGCAAAAGAAAAACTAATCCTGTCCCATAAGGTTCACCCAAAAATAATGTTATGAAACATACAAGTATTATCCCAATAGATGCCAAAATATGCAGCTTGCGTCCTACCAATTGTCCGGATAAAATTCTAATAACCCAGGCTTCATAGGCACAGCCTAATAGCAAAGCAGTATTTGCCACCATTGTTAAAACATCATAGGTGCTTGTCCTATAAAAAAGCAAAAAAGACCCTACTGCCTGTAGCATTTTTGCTGTAATCCAAAAAGGAACTTTATGTGGGTTATTCTTTTTAAATCTTAATATTATTAATAGCAATCCATATAAAAAAGATCCAACTGCTAACATTAATATAATTGTTCTTAAATCCATAATAACCCCTCAAAATTTGACAAATTGTATTAAAAATATTATATTAATAAAACTATTTAATGTCAAAAGTTTCATTTTCATTCATTAATGTAATTTATCTCCTGTTAAAGTTTATACGAGTCTAAGTCAAAAATTAAAAGTATATGAATATTAAATTGTGAAGGCAATAAATCCTATGCTTTCAGTATATATATTGTGAAATCTATACTTAATTAGTAGTATTTTATATAATAAAGCCTTAGATATTACAGTAAAATGATCAATAAAGCAAGGCTTTAACATCTTATCTTCTATTGAAGGTTCTATAACACTAGAACCTTAAGAATATACTAATACAAATAGAGACTGGCTTTCTATGTAGAAAGAAATTAAATATAAGAATATAAATTAGAATATGTAAATTAACCTAATATATATAAAACAAGTATTTTAGCTATATTTATGAAATACACTTTAAAGCTATACAACTATATATTAAATTATCATCAAATATAGTAATGGAGCGGGATCTAAGTCAATCCCGCTCCAGTTATTGACAAAGAACTTCGTTTTTTTATGGCTCTTTGTCAATAGTTGGGGTAGGATTGGGCTTCAATCCTACCCCGACTATTGACAAAGAGCCTTTTAATAAATTACTATTGGCCCATAAGGACCATTGATAATTTCTATATAAGTCTGTATTGATTCATTAGTATAAGTATCTGCTGGTGCATAAACTATTTTTCCTTCAACTACTGCCTTTGTATTTTTAAGAGCAGGTGAATTATCTATTACATCCTGTGCAGGAACTGCATCAGTTGTAGAAGATACTTCAGCATCACGATCTAATACGAAAATCCAATCAGGATTACTTTGTGCAATAGCCTCAACTGAGATTTCATCTCCTTGATGGTCTGAAGTAGCACTATTTATATCTAATGCTGGTACCCATCCAAAGATTTCATACATTGGTCCCCAAACACGTCCAGAGCGAGGAGCTGAAAAACCAATATTTCCACCAGAAACTATAACGCTCATGATTTTATCTGTTCCATTATATGAAGCTTTAACATTCTCTATAGCTTTATCGTGCTCAGTTATTAATTGTTGAGCTTCTTCATTTTTATTGAAGATTTTTCCTAAAGCAATTGTAGAATTCTTAAGTCCATTTACTAAGTTTTCTCCAGGTGTATCAGCTGTTTCAGAAACATCAAAATTTAAGTCGATAACAGCCGCATTTGGAACTAATGCTTTTATATCTTCATAATAGCTTGCAAATCTTTGACCGATAATTACAAGCTCAGGTTCTACAGCTGCTATAATTTCAAGATTTGGCTCTCTATGATTTCCAATATCTAAAACTGACTCATCAGCCAAATATGGTGAATCTGCAGGCATTACTCCTTTTGGAGCAGCAGCCAACTTAATTCCCCAGTCAGATAAAGTTTCAAAAGTCCTATTGTCTAAAGCAACTACATTCTTAGGATTTACTGGAACAGTAACAGTTCCATGAACGTCTGTGATTTCTACTGTAGTTGGTTCAGATACTGCTGTTTGTTCGCTGTTTACTTCTTCATTAGCTGCAGGTTGAACAGTTTTGTTACTTGAACTTGAACAAGCTGTAAGTATTAATACAAAAACTGTCATGATAGAAATAAGTATAAATAATTTAGACTTTTTCATACTATCTCTCCTTATATGTAATATTTAATTATGGGTAAATTATTGAAATGATAATCTGTCATCTATGTAATACTATCAGCGTTATTTAGTTAACAGCTTTCTAGCTTGAAATAACGCATGCCTAAAAAAGATTTTATTGATAACAATTATCATTTTCAATAACTTGTTTTAATATATCAAATATAATTTGAGCTGTCAACCATGTTTCTGTGCTTTTTCATAAAAAATGGACTTAGATACATCTAAGTCCATTTTGTCTAGTTTTCACTTAAGATTTCTTTATTTTTCTCTCCATTGCTTCATATATTCACTTTGTAAAACTCCCATATGAATAATATCATGCCATGTTCCATTGCGGAAAATAGCTTCGCGTGATATTCCTTCTTTCTGAAAACCTAATTTCTCATATAATTTTATTGCCCTATCGTTAAAAGAAAAAACTCTCAGCCATATTCTGTGTAGATTCATTTCCAAAAATCCGAAATCAAGAAGTAATTTCATAGCCTCTGATCCATACCCTTTTCCCCATGCTTCTTTTTCTCCGATGTCAATAATACATTCTGCATTGCGATTTTTGTAATCGATATTTATTAGGGATGTAATTCCAATTGGTTTGTTAGACTTTTTCTCAACTATCATGTAGCATTTTGAAGAACGGGATCTCAATATCTTTTGATTAACAAATTCTTCTGTCTCTTCAATACCATAAACATCTAAAAAGGGAGCAGTAGTTTGCATAACATCTATATCATTTCTCCACTTATGATAAATCTCTATATCTTGCACAGTCATCTTTCTTAAAATAACCCTATCAGTTTCAAACAGCATAAAAACACTCCTTCGCATTATTTGATTGGTTAAATATATTTTATAATGCGAAAATTATAATATCAATTTGATAATTTGTAATTTGCAGTTTTTCTATTCTGGAATCAATTACATTAATAGTTTTACAGCCTCTATTAAACTGTAAAGTTGATATGTTCTCAGAATAATACTGTATAGTGCTATAATTATTGACTACTCTCTTCTTGGGAAACCAACATAATTTCGCCTTAAAATCCATAGTGTTAATATTCTAATTGTTATCTAGCTCATTTTTATAAATTTCTATGGATTTAAAAATAATAACAGTGTATAAAAGTTCTACAAGCTTACTGTTTTTATAGGATTTATTGTCCACTTAACCATTACTTAACTTTGACATAGTCTTTTAAAAGATATCTCTTTTTGCCCTGAGTTTTATTACCATATTCTATTGCTTTTTTAGGACATTTAGAAATACATGCCATACAGTGAGTACATCTTTCTTCCCATTTAGGCTTTTTATCAATGACTTTAATGTTATCTAAAGGACAAACCTTTTCGCATATTCGGCATCCTACACATTCATCTGTAGTATAAAAATCCTTTGCAACCAGCTTATATTTTGTCCACACCGGTGCAAAAGGAGTGATAATCAATGTTTCAAAAAGCCATACATGTCGAGTATTAAGTTTTCTTTCATTTTTAATGTCCTCAACAACTTGTTTTACTTTTTTAGTAGCATTTGAAATCTTTGAATGAATTACTTCTTCACTATCCATGTCATATCTATTATTTGCAACATAATTCCTTAGCATGACAAACTCCGCACAGCCTAAAAATTTCAAATTCTTTCTGATTGAAAACATTTTTGCTTGAATTTTTGCACTGCCGCAATAACCGCCACTTGTAAAAATAAAATACACTTTATTACTTCCATTGAATTTTATTGATTTTAAATATTTAATCAAAAACAAAGGCATTTCACAAACATATATAGGAGCACAAATTATATAAGTTTTTTCTGAATACAAAGGTGATTTATCATTAGTTCTAATTCTATCAAACAAATCTACGCATTCATCACCTAATCCTTCAGCAATCAATTTTGCTATATATTCTGTATTTCCTGTACCTGAAAAATATAATACCATCTTGTAAACCTCCAGCTTTCACATACGCTTTTTTCGTCAACTATCTCTTATCTATTGAGTAAAAATTATATTTGTTAAGAATTCATAGACTTAACTTTTTTATTATACATTAGTTAACATTAAAAAGAAATAGTTCTATAAAAGGACATTTTTCGACAATTAATAAACCTAAAAAATCTAAATTACCATATACGAAAACTGGAATCCATAGAATTTTTAATATAAATATATCTTGAGTATTTAATACGTGAGGGTTCCAAAAAACACCCTTTCAAGGAATAAATTCCATACATTATGATTATTACATCTGTTTTTGAAAACATTAGAGCCACATTTTTAGGACTTATTATACAAATTGTCCCATTAGTAGAAATCATTATATCAAGACATCTCATATAACATCAATGCTTCAGTTTCTAAGTAACACAATATAATATCTTTTATTAAATCCCTTAAAATTTTCTTTTTTAATAGCCTCTATTTTATACGTCTGATCTCAGCTCGATTTCTTTTTTGCTTTAGCTGTTTCAATTCTTCAATATTTTTATTAAGAATTGGAATTATAAATTTTCTATTTCTTTCTTCAAGAAAACTTTCAAGCTGCTCAGGTGTCATATCTTTTATGGCTTCTTCAAGTGTTACTGCATCTATGCCATTCTTCTTGAGTTCTTCAACTTCTCTATTAGTTCTTTCTTTAGGCTCCTCATTCATTGCTTCAAGCATTGCATCTAATGCATCATATAAATTATTATGCTCTGAAAGAATTCTAACAGCTAAATATCTTCCATTTTCTCTAGGAATAACAGTATATTTACTTTCAGTTAATTTTAGCCCCATAAAACATACCTCCAACATTTTAGGTTTTAAATTTTTCAAAATTCAAAGCATAAAAAAACTTTCCTGCCACAGCCTGACAAGAAAGTCATAATACAATCATCATTATCACCACCTTCTCATCGGTGCTGGCATTACCACCTTGCAGCTTAGCTGTAGGTTGGTGCAGGGTCATTGAGCCAACTCTCTACCCTGACTCTTGATAAGTCGGATGAAATTATAAACTTGTTTTCAAACTCATTATACAATATATTATAATAGTTTACAATTTAAATAAATTTTATTTACAAGTTTTAGACAATAAAAACATATTCATCAATTTTTCAGTACTCCTTAAAATTACTTTTCTAGCGAAGCATATCAATCTATTTAAGACAGCATCAATCTTGTCCAAGCTAGTTTTATACCAATTGAATTCGCCACTTTATGTTAATCAAGAGTATCAAATTCAAAGCAGTTAATTTTTTCTTCGATCCTTAAAATCTGTCACTTTCCTGTAACTTTTTCAAGATACAAATGTAAAGACAACCTTTAACTTGCTTTAAACACTTTGCAATAATATAATCATGTATAACTTGAGCAAATATATAATGTAAATAGTAAACAGTAGAAACGTATAGATTTGCAAAAAGGTGGATATTGGTATGAGTAAAATGCATAAAGCATCATCTATTATATGTCAGCCTTTCTCCTGCCAGCGCGGCAATTTAACGATTCGAGGACATATGTTCCGTAAAGAAACAGGTATATTGCCTGCCATCATCATATGTCATGGATTTATGGCTAATCAGCACACTGTAAAACATTATGCAGAGTTCTTAGCTCATCTCGGCTGGGCAGCATTCATATTTGATTTCTGTGGTGGAGGTCTAAAGAGCAGCAGTGACGGTAATCATTCAGAAATGTCAGTTCTAACAGAAATAGAAGACCTACAATCCGTTATAGAGTACGTGAACCAAAGGGATGATGTGGATGCTAAACGTATTTCACTAATGGGATGCAGCCAAGGCGGAGTTGTTTGTGCATTAACAGCTGCTAAGATGAAAAATGAAATTGAACGCCTAATCCTTTTCTATCCGGCTCTTTGTATACCAGACGATGCTCGCAGAGGCAAGATGATGTTTGCAAAGTTTGATCCTGAAAATATTCCACCTATTGTAAGTCGCTTCCCAATGAAATTAGGCGATGTGTATGTAAAAGCTGTTATAGATATGAATATCTTTGATGAAATCCGCGGATATTATGGCCCAGTTCTTCTAATACACGGAACAAAGGACAAAATCGTAAATATTTCATATTCAAGACAAGCACGAAAAGTATATAAACAGTGTGAATATCTGGAACTCGAAGGTGCTGGTCATATGTTTAAGGGAAAATATGACCGCAAAGCTATGGAGGCTTTGGAAAAATTTATGACAAATAAGATTCTATAATCGACTCAAATATAGGTCTCCCCTAATGACGAAGCAAACAAAATACCTAAATAAATTAGGAGAAAATAAACTTAGGCCAAAACTACTTAATATATAATCATCAGTTCTTATGTAAATTGAAAAATAGTTTTATATTAACCTTTAAGACTATATAAAATAACTTGTACATAGTAAAAGTTTTTATCAAAGTATTAAATATCAATGAAGCTTTTTTGAGCTGCTGCAAGAAAAAATTACACAGAATCAATTATTTCAGCAATCTGTTTAAAGCTCATTAAGTCAAATTCTTGATTATAAGGATTATATGGATTATAAAAAATAATGCTCTTTTCAGGCAAGAATGGGAATGTAAAAAAATTTGTGCTTTTGTGAAAAACAACACTCTTTTCTGGCAGGATCTAAATATTTAAGCCAGAAGAAAGCTGTTTCATATAATCATTCCGAAAAAGAAGAATTAATGAAATGATGTCAGTACTTTTTATCTAACCTCATATACATAGCTTCTTCCATTGATATTTATTTTTAGCTCTAATGGGTAAGTTTCATTTTTTACTTCAATAGGAACTTCTATAAGGAAATGTATCCTCCCTTTTTTCAATGGGTCAATTCCTGTTATACTAGTATAAGTAAAATCTCCTCCGCCTGATTTTTCAATAGTAGAAAATCCATTGTAAATATACTTGTTATTATATTTAGCCTCAATATTCATAAATTCATCTGCCAGTACCGACTGTGCTTGTAAATTTTTAACCTCAGTCACTACATGTAAATATATTAGCTCATCTTCTTTTACTTGATAATATGAATAATAAGAATCAGGATTTGGGGGATTGACCCTTTTGGCAAATTCAACTTTTTTTATAGCAAATTCAGCAAAATCTTCAATTGATATGGTTTCATCTAACCCTATTTCCCTAATATTCATGTTTGTCTCAGTCTCATTTATACCTTCATCATCGTTATCTATAGCTTTATCGGCTTTATTTATTTTATTGGATTCTATAGTTACTTCTTTCTTATTTTTTAAACTCTCTAATTCTTCTTTTATCTGAGCATTTTCTCTTTTTAATTCTTCTATTTGTTTAGTTAATTCTGCTATCTTATCTCCATTTTCATTATTACATCCTATAAGAAATATGCTTACGGTCAATGTAAATATCAATAAAAAGTTTTTTATTGGCTTTTTAATCATGTTATTATTCTACTCCTCTATTGCTATATGATTTATTATAATTACTCAATCTAAAAAATATATATTTATTATATAATAAACTTTTGTATTTTCATATCTTTCAATCTCTCATAAGTCTTTTCCAATTTTAATAAAGGTTTACTTTTCATTTCGCCTTTCCCAATTCTATTCCATAAACTCAAAAGACTCCATTTAAAACTAAAGCAAGGATTTGTAAAATCAAGGAAAAAGAGTAATAGACAATGTACACAAATGTCAATAATGGTTCTTTATAATATCCAGTTTTATGAGTAAAGAAAATTTTATTATTTTTTTCATGCTGTTAAAATTTATTACTTCATACCATTTTTGTTATATAAAACCAAATTTTTTGATATGTATAGTTTTATCGAAGGGCGACTTTGCTGGTATGATGAGAATTATCTAAAAAAATTGGACACATTCGATATTGAGATAATTCAATACTGCTCCTTGTCTGAAAAGAAAGTAAATATTTCTTTTATCGAAACAAATGCAAACTCAAATAAATCTGAATTTTCAATTGAAATACCAAATAGAAGCTGTATCAATAAGTTGTGCTGACAGAATTACTTCATTTAATAAAACATAAAATTTTTTCAAATTTTAATACACAATATCAAATGAGATAAGCAATACAAGAAACAGTACTCTTGACAGAATGAGCTAATCTAAGAATAAGCAAAAAATTTCTAATAAGGAAATATTATAAAAAATTTTTTAATTATGTAGGATTTTCAGATAAATTGTCGAATATTTTAGTAAATTAATTTAACCATAGGGGGACATGGTAATATGAAAATTAGTTTAAAAACAAAATATGTAGCAGGTGTTGTAGCAATGCTACTCTTTACCAATGTATTTATTGGTACTTTTTGAATACTGAGTACTAACAAGGCAACAAAAGATAGTTTAATTGAGCGGCAAGAACTCCTAATTAACAGTTTTATGATCACAGTACAGGACTATATAAACTATTATAAAAATGTAATTACTTTTACAAGTAATTCCGAACAGGTTAAAGATACCAGCGAATATTCACAAATAAAAGAGGAATTCAGAGGTTTATCAGACAAGCAAGGATTGGCTCAGAGATCTTATTTTCAACAAATACTGAAAGATTATAAGGATTTTGCTTATCTTGAGACCTTTACTCCTGATCTTGCTCAAAACGTAGTTTTAGAGCCATATGAAGTACAGCTTAAAATATCAGAAGATGCTTTTAACAAAGGTTTTTCGAGCAGAGACTGGTACAAAGGCGCTGTAAGCACCAAAGCTACTTTTGTAAGCGAGGCTTATGTAAGTGCCTCTATTGGAAAACCAGTTATTGCAATTTCTACTCCAATAATGGATAGTTCCAATAATATTACTGGAGTTTACATAGGTGCTTTGACCCTTGATAAATTAAGTGAAATTACTAAAAAACTAAAGTTTGGAAATACAGGCGTGGCATATATAGTTGATAAAAATGGTAACCTAGTTGCACACCCAAATGATGAATACTTTAAAGACACTAATTTAAAAAACATAAAGGACAATGAAATTGTCGCAAGTGCTTTAAATGGTATTGATGGAGAAAAAGTAAAGCTATATACAGATAGCCTTACAAATACTAAAGTTTACGCATCCTATAAGCAAATACCTGGAACCAGTTGGTATATTGTATGCCAGCAATCTGAAAGTGAAGTGGGAGCCTCTGTAAAGAATCTTACAACAAATATTATATTATTTATGGCCATTATACTCCTAATTGGAGGCTGCATAACTTATTTTGCAATTAAGCTGCTGATCAAGAAGATTGAATGTATATCAGATATTTCAAAAAAGATTTCAGATAACGATTTAATTTTATCAACAGAACAACAAAATGCGTTACAAAAATACTCTCAAGGGAAAGATGAAATTGCTACCCTCTATATCAGCATAGGCAGAATGATTAAAAACCTGAATGATATGATATCTGAAATATCAACTTCCGCAAGACAACTAACTAATACATCAGAGGAATGGATATCAAATTCCCATCAGTCTGCTAACGCATCAGAAGAAATTGCAAAAACCATTGGAGAAATAGCCGAAGGCACATCTGCACAGGCAAAAGACACTGAAGATGCTGTAAGTAAAATTAATGAGCTAGCTCGAAACATAGATGTTGTATTAAATACATCTAACATTCTAAATTCTGAAGCAGAAAAAGCAGAAGAGCTTAAAGATAAAGGAACTGAAATTGTTGAAAACCTTATAGCCAACACAAAACAAAGCATTGATGCAGTAAAAGCAATATATGAAGCCATTATAGAATCCAACAACAACGCAACAAGAATAGGTACTGTTACAAATACAATTTCTTCAATCGCTGAACAAACCAATCTTCTAGCACTAAATGCTGCAATAGAATCAGCTAGAGCAGGTGATGCAGGAAAAGGTTTTGCAGTAGTTGCTAAAGAAATCAGTAAGCTTGCAGAACAATCATCAATATTTACTAAAGAAATAACAGAATTGATTAAAGACCTTCAACTTCAGTCTGATAATGCAGTTAAATCAATGGAAAAAGTTAATGAGATGATTGAATCACAAGCACAATCAGTTGATCAAACAGAAAGAATATTCGAATCATTATCTCTTGCAATACAAAGTATGAACGATAACATAGGTAAAATGTTTAATGCCGGTGAAAAAATGACTCATAAAAAAGATGAAATTATTGGTGTAATAGAAGATCTTTCAGCTATTGCACAACAAAATGCCGCAAGTACAGAAGAGGTGTCAGCTGCAGCTGAAGAACAAACCGCGTTTATGGAAGAGGTAGCTTCTTCTGCCCAATATCTATCACAGCTTGCACAAAAGCTCATGGAATTAATAAATAAGTTTAAACATAATTAAAATAAGTTTTGATGAAGATACATAAGAAAAAGCTTTCAAAGTTTATGTAAAACCTAAATTAATGTTAGAATAAATACATAAAACCCTAAATGCTGAAAATAGTTATCAAAAGTTATTAAAAGATAATCCAGTCAAAGATAATAATATTAAATAACCTAGGATACTGTGAAAGTTTTAGTGTAAGTTAAGCACTAACCTCGGGGATTTATAAAAATCTGTGCTTTTGTAAAAAATAACACTCTTTTCTGGCAAGAACCTAAATAATATTTCAGCCAGAAAAGAGTGTTTTTCTACGGCAACATTTCCAAAGGAAATATTACGAAAAATGATAAAGGAGGGAAACTTAAAAATTGTGCATTAATTCCCCAAGAATATTAGATTATTAAAAATAAATTGAAATATAAAATTATTAAAAATAAATTGAATTATGGAATATATTTACTTGTAATTCTGAAAAATCTGTATTACAATTTAATTAATTGATAAATTTATAACAAAGGAGGGTTTTTTAATGACAAAAATAGCAATATTCCCTACAAGATATATTCAAGGTAATGGAGAACTAAGGAAAATTAAAAATTATGTTGAACATTTAGGAAATTCATTTTTCATTGTTATTAGTGAATCAGGATATAAGAGATTTGGAAGTATAATAAAAGAAAGCTTCGGAGACTCTGCTAAAGTTGATTTTGCTATGTTCAATGGTGAATGTTCTAAAAATGAAATAAACAGACTACGCGAAGAGTTTAAGGCAAAAGGATCCGATGTAGTTATAGGAGTAGGAGGCGGCAAAATTCACGATACAGTTAAGGCAATTGGATATTATGAAAAAGCACCAATAGTTATAGTACCAACCATAGCAAGTACTGATGCTCCTTGCAGTGCAGTATCTGTAATTTATACTGATGATGGTATTGTTGAAGAATATTTACTCATACCTAAAAATCCAGATATAGTATTAGTAGATGTCGGAGTAGTTGCAAATGCTCCTGCACGACTACTTGTATCAGGAATGGGAGATGCCCTTGCTACTTATTTCGAAGCAAGAGCATCTATGAAAGCTGGCGCTAAGACTATGGCCGGAGCACATACAACAGAAACTGCATTTGCATTAGCTAGATTATGTTATGATACTTTAATAAATGAGGGATTAAAGGCTAAATTAGCCGTAGAAAACAAAGTGGTAACACCAGCAGTTGAAAAAATAGTAGAAGCAAATACACTATTAAGTGGTATTGGATTTGAAAGTGGTGGACTTGCTGCTGCTCATTCTATCCATAATGGATTGACAGTACTTGAAGAAACTCATAGTCTATATCATGGAGAAAAAGTAGCATTTGGAACTTTAGTACAATTAGTATTAGAAAATGCACCTATGGAAGAAATAGAAGAAGTGCTATACTTCTGCAATGAAGTAGGATTGCCAACTACATTAAGAGAACTAAATATAACAGAAAAATCAGAAGAAAAATTAATGAAGGTAGCAAAAGTAAGCTGTGCAGAAGGGGAAACTATTTACAATATGCCTTTTGAAGTTACACCAGAAGATGTTTATGCTGCAATATTAACAGCTGACGCTTTAGGTGAAAGATTTAAAAAACAGTTCTAAAATATCATCTAATTGTTTCGCAACCTAAATAGCAAATCAGTAGTTTAAAAGAAAGGGGCTGCTGCCAATGAATATTGTGCAGTAGCCCCTAATTATAACAAAATATATCTGTACTAATTCTCCTCTTATTCAGCTGGATTTAATACTGTTATTCTATTTTCAATCTCTGGTGAAATTGTTTTTACCTTTCTTAAGTATTCTGCAAAAGCATCTCTAAGATATAGTTTAGTTCTTAGTATTTCTGTAGTTTCATCTTTTAGCATTGTAAAGTTATCACCGCCGCCTGATAAGAAGTCATTAGTTACAACTTTGTATACCTTATCTAATTCAATAGGCTTACCTTTATACAATACTTCTATAACTCTACTTCCTACTTCTTTTGATGGATCAAATGTATACTGTAGACCACCGCCTACTTGTAAGAATCCACCTGCTGCTCCTGGATACCCTGAAACTCCTTGCTCTAATGCCTTCCATATTGTTTCACCAGTTGCTTCAATCACAACTACAGTATTATCAAAAGGAAGAATCTCATAAACATTATTCATCGTAATAGGTCCTATACCTATACTTGCTCTAATGCCTCCACCGTTTTGTAAAGCAATATCTGCTCCTGTTAAATCTATCAAACTATCAGCTACTGCATTTCCTAAGTTTGACTCTTTCAGTCTAACTGTTCCTCTTTCACCATCAAGTAAAACTGTAGTTTCGCCTACTACCTCATTCATTTTCTCTTCTAATTGAACTTTATACTTTTCTATTATATTATCTACAACTGGGTCAGTGTCTAGGTTCTCAGTCAAGAATATATGTGCAAAGTTTATACCAAGCATTTTATTATCTAATACATTTATATTTATTTGATTTAGCACTTCAGCATGTTTGCCTGGAGATATAAGCCAAGTATTTCCTATAAGCTGAGGGAATCCAACAACATCTTCTCCTCCACCTATTTCTATATCTATACCTTCTACTACTGTTGGCAGTACTTTGTTATCTCCATGCAGATGTGATAATGCTATTAAAATATCCACATCATCTCTAATCTCATCAACTGCTTCTTTAGCAGCTTCAAACTCATTTTTAAAAGTAATACCTTTTGTATTGTTTGGATGTGTATATACATAACTCTGGTCATCAGTTATACCAACAATACCTATTTTCACACCATCTACTTCTTTAATAATTGAAGGAAGTAAAAAGTCTGGTCTTTCTCCTTCATAATATGTATTAGCTGACAAGAATGGGAAGGTTGCATCTGCTGCATTTCTTTTCATTACACTAAATGGAAAATCAAAATCATGATTTCCAATAGCCATGGCATCATAGCCCATTTCATTCATAATTTCAATAGTAGATTTACCTTCAAAAAGATTTGTTATATTTGTGTTATATGGTGCATCTCCACAATCTATTAAAAGAGTATTAGGCTGCTTCACTCTAAATTCTTTTACAATTCTACTCATTTTAGCTAAACCGCCTATTTCTCTCTCCATACCGCTAGCTTGATATGGCTCTAAATGCCCATGTATATCAGACGTTGCAAATACAGTAATGACCTTAAAATCAGGATTAGATAATATATTGTTTAGAACAAAAGCTGCTTCTTCTCTTGTTATCATTTCTTCAGAAAATGCAAATTCATTATTCAATAGTCCTAAATCAACTAATTCTTTTATCCCTTCTTTAACGTCAATATCTGCTCCTAGGATTATTTTTGCAATCATCTCTGCAAATTTATTTTTAGAAACACTGCCATTTGGATTGTATTTATTATTCTCAACTATATCTGCCCTAACTTTTAGCAATCCTTCAATATAATTGAGTCCCCAATGTTCAACTATATCTTTTGCAGATGGAATAGAAAAAGCATCTGTTATAACCTCTAAAGGATCGCTATAACTAAATTTCTTCTCTAAATTTGAATTTTCAATAATTAAAGGCTCAATTTCTGAAAGTTTAAAGCCCCTCACTAATAATGTAGCTGCTTCCGCTTTAGTAAGTAATCTATCTGGATAAAATTTATTATTGGATACACCACTTACTACACCTTTTGCGTACAGCTCAATTATATCGTCTTTATAAGCCGAGTTCTGAATGTCATTGAAAACTTGTATTTCTTCTGCATAAGTTTGAAAACCTACACTAATTATTAATATTAGTGCAAAAAAAATACTAAATAACCTTTTTTTCAAAATACATTCCTCCTTATAAAAAAATATAATACAAGAAAATTATACATTATTTTCTGCTGCTGACAAGCTTTTTTCGAGAAAATTTGACAATATTTACTTGATTTTTCTTAGTTTGTATATTAAGCTAACATTTCTCCATATTCTAGTCTATAACTTTCAGCAGACATACTAAAAAATTACATCTTATTAAGGTAGATGAATAAAAACTGCCCCTATGCTTTCCCATGTTTATACAATAAGTAGAATTGCCATCTGCATTAAAAGAAACAAATATAACAGATTCTATCATAAGCATTTTCTGCCAGTGTAGTCTTTAAATATTTTGTTGAAGACAACTTTACATCTGCCACATAGATATCAGTATCATATATATGCGGTGTGTAGTAAGTGATATGGTCATATTGCCATCTCTATATTCAGTTTCTGTAATTTTCTTTTCAGTCTTGGTGTCATCCAAATCTATATTTCTTCTAAAAGTTATTCATTCCCCTTATTCCTTCTTTCATTTTCTTTTACAAATACAAATGTACGTTGAATAATCCAATTACCTATAAAAAGAACAAATTCTACTAATATCTTAGTTGTAAATGGATTAAAACCTCTAATAGCAGTTAACAAATATAAAAGAACAGAATTGCATATCAAAACACAGCAGGCAAGTGTAAAGTACTTAATCAAACTCTTGCTCAGCGATTCTTTCGATTTAAAGACAAATTTATAATTAATACTAAAATTCACTGTTGTACTAATTACTCTTGCTAAAATATTGGCTAAAATAATTGCCTTTGCTTCTGTAAGTAAAAGAATTAAGCTGTAAATAGAATAGTCAACTAAAAAGCCAACAAAAGATGAAGCTGAAAACTTCAATATCTCTGCATATATTGAGGCAGAATCTCTCATTGCTCTAAAATGCGAACCTGCATTATTCTGTATATAAACAGTCTCAATTGGTACTTCTATCATATTAATCGATGTTTTTGCTAATTGTAAAAGCATATTCATCTCATATTCATATCGCATTCCTGGAATCTCTATCAGCATTGGTAAAAATGAACCATTAAAAGCTCTAAGTCCTGTTTGAGTATCCTCAATCCTAACACCTGTAGACAAGAAGAATACTTTTTTAGTAATGCCATTTCCAAATCTGCTTTTCCAAGGAGATTTTTTTGATTGTTTACGACTTCCTAAAACCATTGCCTTAGGATTTTCCTCTGCAATCTCACATACTTTAATGACATCTTTTATCTTATGCTGGCCATCACAATCTAAAGTTACAATAGTCATCTGCTCCTCTTTATATTCATTCATTATATAAGAAAACGCTGTTTTTAAAGCATATCCTTTCCCTTTATTTTCAGGGTAGCTTATTACATATGCATATTGCCTAGCTTTTGTAAATATTCTTGAAAATCTAGGTCCACTTCCATCGTCAACAACTACAATCTTAAAGCCAGCCTCATATGCTTCTCTGAGAACTTCTATAAATATCTCTTCTGGTTCATATGCTGGAATGACAGCAATACGCATTATGTTAAACCTCCTTATAATCAAATTCTAGAAATATCATTCTATCACTTAATTTAATTCTTTTTTATATTATTAAATCAATGTTAATAAATCAATACTAAATAATAATACAACAAATAAAATAAATAAATGCTTATGAATTAAATTTGATTTTTACATAATTAATAGACTTCCTCATAGCAAAAATCCCTTAAACCTAAGTTTAAAAAATGAAAGGTTCTATAATAAAAGCATTTGCGAAATAAAGTAGAAAGATAAATAAAATTTCTTAAAATGCTAAGATTATTATTTATAAATATAATGCAACTACTTCTTTCTCCACATAATGTATTGTTCCAATGAGACTTGTACAAGTAAAAAAACATTTGCATCTAAAAAGTATACTCAAGTTGAAGGCAAAGGAGAAATATGCTACAATCAACACATAAAACAATCTATTCGAAAGGAGACACAAATGAAACAAAAACGGCAGTATCCTAAAGTCATGATAACCTCTAAAGCAAAACACAGTGTCCAGAATGGCCATCCATGGATATACGGGGAAGAGATTCTTGAAATAGATGGTGTACCCCAAAACGGCGATCTAGTAGATGTATTTGCCGGAAACTCCTTTATGGGTACAGGCTTTTACAACAGTGCTAGTAAAATTACTGTTCGACTTATTTCACGCAACGCCAACGATGTATTTGATGCTCGCTTTTGGCGCCGCCGTGTAGAATATGCTATCCGCTACCGCAAAACCGTCATGCCGGGTGCAGACTTCTCCTGCTGCCGACTAATTCACGGTGAAGCTGACCAGATGCCAGGACTGACAGTAGACCGCTACGGCAGTATTCTGTCAGTGCAAATTACCTGCCTAGGCATGGAACTCGTCAAGGATACAGTTTACCGTGCCCTTTGGGATGTACTTACTGAAATAGGTGAAACTATAACTGGCATTTATGAACGCAATGACATTGCCCTGCGTACACGGGAAAACCTACCAGAGTATAAGGGCTGGTACCAATTTGATGGAATATCTACACCAGAGTCCGCTATAACAGAGATATGTGAAAACGGCATAAGATATCTGGTAGATGTGGAAAACGGACAAAAAACTGGCTTTTTCTTGGATCAGAAGTATAACCGCGCAGCTGTGGCACGGATTGCTAAAGATAAACGGGTATTAGACTGCTTTACCCATACTGGATCCTTCGGTCTTAACGCAGCGTTAGGAGGAGCAGAACATGTGACTTGTGTAGATGTGTCACAATCAGCTATTGACATGGCAAAAACAAATGCTATACGCAATGGGTTGGACAGAAAAATGGATTTTATATGTGAAGACGTGTTTGACCTATTGACAAGACTAGCAGAGCAAAAATGTAAAGACTATGACTTTATCATCCTTGACCCACCAGCCTTTACCAAATCCCGAAAGACAGTACAGTCTGCTGCTCGAGGATATAAAGAGATTAACCTGAAAGCCATGAAACTACTGCCCCGAGGCGGATATCTAGCAACTTGCAGCTGCAGCCACTTCATGACAGATGATTTATTCCGCAAGATGCTGGCAAGTGCTGCAAAAGATGCTTCTGTATCTCTACGACAGATTGAAGCTCGCCAACAAGCTCCAGACCATCCCATCCTGTGGAATGTTCCGGAGACTGACTATCTTAAGTTTTATATTTTCCAGGTCGTATAATCTGTATTTAGATAAAATAGCATTGGTTAGTTGCATTTAACCAATGCTATTTTATAAATTTCTTCTGATATTCGCTTATTTCTGTAGTATCATTCCAAATCCTGCATAGCCAGCTTATCTTTACATGCAAATCCTTATCTATCTAAAAAACATACTTATATCTTTAACTGGTTTCTTAAGTTCTACAACAAGTTCCTTTGATGTCTCATTGCAACTAGATCTGCTGCGCCTTGCTAAAATATTTGTGAACCTTGTGAGATTGACTTACTAATACTCGGTACATTATATAACTCTGCAATATGCACTAATCGAATCCTCAAACCTATGAACTGCAAGGATTTCATCAAACGCTTTAATCACAAATTCTGTAGATCTTTTTGACCTTCTATCGGTCTTAGCTCTTAATATGGTACATTTTGTGGCTCTTTATTTTATATGTTGTAAAACAATTGGTTTATTTATGTATTGTTAATGAAATTTATGTCTGTCGTCAGTTCAAATATTAGTAATAACTACAGCATAGCCCTAAGAAAATCACAGATTACGCTGTTCACCAGTTCAGGTTTGTCTGTATTAGAATTATGTCCGGCATCAGGAATCCATTGAATTGGTAAACCTGACTGATTTGCCCATGCTGTATTATAGCGTTTTGTATATCCAGCTTTATCTTTCTCACCACATATCAATAATGCAGGGCAAGAGATTTCATATGCCAGATTCGCTTCAATTGCTTCTGCCAGAATTTTGTATCCATGAGACACCAGCTCACAATATTCTTTTTTTGTATAATTGTCCATCATAGCATACATAAGCTGACGTCCATATTCGGTTTCTGCGCATCCTTTCGCACCATATTTCTTTAAAAGGAACCATGGATATGCACTATATATGAATTTTATATTTTTGAGTGCATATATCTCCCACTTTTTCATGTATTCCCTTTTAAGTGGCGCAGAATCGATAGAAACAAAACCTGCAAGGCAATCCGGATATTTCTCCATCAATGCCTGAGCAATATAACCACCCATAGACTGTCCTATAATTATAGGCTTGAATATTCTCTCAAGAATCATGATATTATGAAGCCATTCTGCTTTATCTGCAAGGGAGAAACTGAGTTCAAAGGGCCTTGAAGAGCCATGCCCTGGCGCATCCCATACAAGCAAATTATAATCATCTTTAAATTCTTCAATCTGTTTTTCAAACAATCGGTGGTCTGCTGTCAGCCCCGGAAGAAATACAAGCCATCTACTTTCAGCAGAAACAATGCTAGTCCAATAGTGAATTACCCCCTTTTTAGTATTGAACACTTTCTCAATCATTCCCTATCCCCCCTGTCCTAATGGAGTGTCCTTCTTGAATCGCCGCAAATGTGGCAACTACACATACAAAAATGCCACTATATTTTATTTCAATAAAAGGCAAAGTTAGTGGTAATATAAAAAGCAGCAATCCAGTAACCTTATTCATAACTGTGTGTACTGCTACAAATTTCATACAATAAATGAATCCTGAAACCCCGTTGATAATCTTAATTACTGCGATTAGCACAATCCATATCAAGAGCCAAGTAGGTATATCTATTTCAGGAATTAGTTTTATCAAACATACCACTAAAAATATGAAGTCAGCAACCATATCAAGCTTAGAACCTAACTCACTTACGGAGTTGGTCTTTCTTGCAACAGTACCATCAATCATATCTGTGAAACCGCATATTAGGTACAAAACATAAAACCATGGAGAAAATACAGAAAGAAACAATAGCACTATGCTGCATAAAATACGACAACTACTTATTATATTAGCCATAAACTCTATCATTCCTCTAGTTAATTTATTTTCTAAAATGCTGCAATAGGTCATAATTAGAAAATATTCAGAAGCTTTGAATATTAAGTACTCGAATTACAACTTTTTTCTAACCCCAATATTAATTGATTTTCTATGATTTTAGAAATACTACCTTCCTTTATGTTTTTCTTTTTTTCTCTCTTGACGTAGTACAAATTTTCGTTCCTTTTCAGCTTCTTTATATTCTCGTCTTTTTACCTTAGATTCATTTTTTCTCTGTTCATATTGTAACTTTAATGCTTGTTGTGCTTTAGTACCTATCCCTTTATTCTCTAGTTGCCTATTGATTTCTCGTTTCATACGTTTTGGATTAATTTTTCTTTCTTCAATTTTATCTATTTTAACAGGTGGACTAAATTTCAATTTATACCAGTTTTCAAATATAAAATTATACGCTTCATAATCCTTAGGTTCTGCACCAAAGACTATTTTACATACTTCATATTCATCATCATAAATACGCTCATACAAACCTATCCAAAAAGGATTTTCAAACAAAATGGTTAACCTACACTTAACTACCATGATATCAGTCTTCTTTACACTCTTCTTTACACTCTTCTTTAAACTGGATTTCAAATGAATCAAGCCATTCTAAAAGGGCATTATTAAGCATTCGTTGTTGTTCAAAAATAGTTCTTCCAACAAGGGGGATATCGGCATAATAATCAGCATACTCATCATTGGTTTTAGCTGAAGCAATGATGTTTTCTCGCAACTTGCTAACTAAATCCAAAGCATGTTTCTTATCAATTTTATTAAGATTAGTAATAACAACATTAAAATCAAATAAAAATGATATATTCTGGTTAACATAAGTTTCCATCAGCTCTTCAAAATATTCGCGTCCCTTTTCTGTAATAGAATACACTGCTTTATCAGCAAATTTATCTCCCTTAACAATATCACAATGAAGATAACCTTTTTTATGAAGCTGAATGACTTTCCTATATATAGAAGGAACACTTATTTTTGTCCATCTAGAAAAATGATGATAATCTACATCTTTTTGTAAGTCATATGCACTTTGCGGTTTTTCTAACACCATACCTAGTATTGCTAAGTCTATCGCTGACATAAACATACCTCCTTTTACTATTAATAATAGTACTATTATTGATAGTAAAAGTCAATAGAATACTAATTAATACCTTGTCTCAACAAAAGTTCATTTGCTATACAACTATAATAAGCAAAATCCGCACCTCATTAATAGCTGCGGATTATTTATATTTCTAACGATGTCAAAATCGCAAGCCCTTTAACTTATATTTCATATAATAATCCTTGGACAAAGGATAAAAAAACAAGGCCTCCTCAATCAGCTATACTTGCTGAATTCTAGAAACCCCTGATTATAAATCATTTAAACATTATTTAACACTTTACATGACATCACAAAGGTTGTTACATTGCAAATAGTATTGCTTACAATCATATCTTATACATCTGGCAATTTCGGATTTACAAAATCATCATTTTGAAATGTAATAAAGGAAAATATACAATGTATATCCGTGGTAAATCCATTCTCCTTGTATATATGATAATCAATCTTTCCACTAATTGTAATTATTGTTTCAAAAACTAAGCTTGCGTTATTATTTTCACTTCAGATATCTCAACATCATAATAGCTGAAATTAAAACTTGTCCATTTCTATTATGCTAATATTATAATCCTTGTTGGTACAAATATATTTCCTATCTTCTTTTATAAATAACTATCTCTGGTTCTGATCCATTGCATCCATATTCGCATACAAGTAAATAATTTTCATCTGCTGCCACCCCATAACAACGCTCTTTTCCATCAATTTCTACCTGATTTCCCAAATACATCTTATCATCTTCAAGTAATTTTACCTTTTGACCATTAGGCAGCGTATATTCAAGATTAATATATGAACCACTCAATAAATTTAAATCAGTCAAATATAACCCTTCTATTCCTAGCGAATTAAATTCCTCAATAATTTTAGTTTTTAAATTTAAGAGATTTTCCATGTTAGATACCTTCCTTTCTTTTCTTTATTATTTAAAACTTTCTTTACAGGAACAGCCAACCGTGCTCCTGCTTCTGACTCAGCACCCATAAATATTATTTTTCAATTTTTCCCATTCCTCACGACTAATTGCATATACTTTAGTGATTTCATTGTTTTCATCTTCTATTGTTTTCTTAAAGTCAATCTCTTACTCAATTCTGTCATAAATCGATACTCCAAGAAAATTATATTATCTTTCAAAGAAATCCTCAACATAAAATGTATTCCAACCATCATTTCTTTATATCTGTTTTCAGCAGACCATAAATATAATAGGCACACCATGTATTGACCATTCTTCCTTGCCTAATCATGCCCTCACGAGTAAAACCACACTTTTCAAGAACTTTCCATGAAGCAATATTGCGGATGTCTACATCTGTCCAAATACGCTGCAATTCTGTATGTGTAAAGCAAAAGTCAATGATTGCTTTTGTGGCTTCTGTAGCAAATCCTCTACCCTGATATGCAGGAGCTATTCTGAGAGCAATTTTGGCCATTCGGTTCTTTTCTATAAGATAAATCCATGCTTCACCAATAACCTTATCGTTTTCATTCAATGCTATACCCCAATGAAAACTCTTTGTGTCTTTCTTAGGCTTTTCAAACAGTATTTCGGGATTTTTATCTGTCTTTCCCGGCGGCTTCCCCCAATAGGTATACATTGCTTTATCAGGCATCCATTCTTTTAGTGCAGGAATATCCGATGGAAGCAACTGCCGAAGTATTAAGTGTTCAGCCCGTAAAATAGGCTTATTTTCAATATAATCTGCAATAGCCATGACAATCCTCCTTTAATAGATAAATTCTCTCATCTAGTCAAATACTTTATTTTCTTCTTTTTTCATCGAAGAACTCTCGTTATCTTAATTTTATAAATCATTAGCTATACTTCAACCTCTTTTTTTCATTTTACAAAAATAATTAGTATAAAAGGAAACCCTCTTGGACAGATAAAATCGCTACAAGAGGGCAGGTTTGGTTCAACAACTATTTATTTCCTAAAAAACAAGCTCATACATTTTCTTTCGATTAGACAACAATTTTCTTTGATAACTTGATAACAACTTTTCTAAACTACTTCTATATATCAACCTCACATAACTGTTCTACAATTTGAAAAATATATTCTCGTCTATTACTATGAAGCTGCTTGACATAACTTTCTAAATATAATTGTAATACTCGTTCCGCTTCCGATATATTTACATCTTGAAAATCCGATCCAAAAGGGTGTCTTTTAATCATCGCTGCAATTTCAACATCTCCAAGAATATTAAACAGCGAAATGAATTCCTCTTCTTCTAATTGTGCATCAATTAATATATCTTCAAGATCATCAAAGGATTTTACTTTTTCTTTTATAAGCTCTAACTTATCAGATGTATATCTACATCTGAGCAGTTCTTCTATTAGCCTTCTATATTCCTCATCATCCATTTTAACATCTGACTTAAATTGAATTTTAGGTTCTAAATCTGGATTTTTTGGTGTTATAAATACTTTATTGAGTGTATTTAATTCTAGTGCAATTTCTATATTTGTTACAATCTTTGGCAAACTTTTTTCAATATATTTTTTAAGTGAGTAGTTTGTAATATTAAACTCTTCAAATATGTTTTCAGCTGCCTTATGGATATCTAACATAAGTGTATGTTTATCATATTTTAATAGTTTCTCATACAAATATTGAATATCTTCCTTAGAAATATTCAGTTCCCTAATGTTACAGTTAGCAAGAGAACATCCTAAAGCAGCTGTTAATATTTGTTCAAAAATATTAATTAATAAATCTTGATACCCTTTATCATATCCATAAAGTAGATAATAAATATTATCACTTGTAAAATTATTACAAAATTCGTTCTCAAGATATAAATTCTCAAGGTATTTTTGAATATATTCTATTCCTACCAAATCATTAACAGGATTGCAAAGCTGATAATCAATAGAAGCAGGAATGTCATGAGCCTCATACTCTATGTTGTATGACTTAAAGAAAAGTCCAATTCCATTTACACTAAGCGTTGAATTATAAGAATGATTAGGTGTTTTAATTTTATTTCTTTGAATCATTTCGTAGATATGCTTTGCTTCTCGAAATCTATCATAAATTAATTTTTTACCTCTTTCATACAGCTCGGAAATTTTTTCTGATTTTAGTTCAGCTGCAGCATGGTCCGGATCTTGTAAAGACTTTAAGTATAGCCCTATTGTATAAGAAATAGATTTCATAATGCTTTCAGCAACTTCAACTCTTATAGAACTGCTTTCACCCATATTATATCTTTCGCTTTTATAAGCTAAGAGGCTAATACATTGTAGTTGAATATTTTCTAAATCAGACTCATCTAAAAGTCCACATGCATATGCCTCCTGTAATATAGAATTAAAATAGAATTCGCCACTTAATTTATTACTATCAATGATGTACCGCTTTTCAATATTGGTCATCCTCATCCTCCTCTTCATATTCATTATCCTCTGAATAGTCAGGTGCATATCCGTATCGTAAATTACGAGCCATTTTATCAAGTTCCCTCCCTGATAATAATTCTAATGACCCTTGGCACTTCCCATCAAAGGAATTTTTCATGAATTTAATGAGTTCATCATCACTTATTAAATCAAGAGTTTCATTTTTATAAAAATAAAAAATTTCAATTAGCTCAAGAAGTGTTTCTACATAGTTATTCATAGAAATATAGGGAGAATCACAAAATTCCTTAATTATTTTATTAATTACACCACCACCAAATTCAACACGTCCATATCTTTTTAGTGACAAAGTTCTCATTTCAACTAGTTCAATAGCATTTTGGTAAGATAAGGTTAACCCAAATCTAGCAGTAAAATCATTACATTTTTGAATTTCATCAACAGCTTGTTTTTGTATCAAAGATGAAAATACATTCATAATATCTAGTGACAATAAAATTCACCTCCAAAAGAAAAATAAATATAAATATTTTTCTAAATTACTCTTGACAATTTATTTAAAATATGATATGATAAAATAGAGTTATTGTATGCTTCGGCAAACAGTCGTAAGGTTTATTTTATCATATAATCTTGTTAAAATCAATATTAAAATCAATAAATAATATAAAATAAAAAGCCACTATTTATATAATCAGTGGCTTTCGTTATATATAATAAATATTTCATACAGGACTATCAGTATATCCATTTACAATTTGCTAATTATTTCACTATAAAATTTTACTGCCCCCTGAATCTCATCTTCAGTAGGATTTTCCTTATTAATTCCTCCTATCAGTTTAAGAGGTCCATATGTGTCATAGCCTTTACAGCAATATGTTCCAAGAATGTTACATTTCTTTTCGGAAAGAATACTCTTTATGCTTTTAGCAAAATCCTTCCCTGTTTTTCCGCAAGTATACATAAGAAACACATTTTTGCCTTCTGGCATTTTCTCTTTAACTACTTGTTCAACTTTTTCATAAAATTTACCATAAGCAATGCCAGATGCAATTCCAATGAGATCATATTCTTCCAGCGCAATATCATCTTCCCTTACATTAAGAAGTACAGCACCGAATTCTTTTTTAATAGCATCACAAAGTTTTTTTGTATTTCCATGATGCCATGATTCATATAATATAGCTGTTTTCATCTTTATTCTCCTTTACTTTCATATTCTTTATCAAGGACCATTTCGAAAGAATGTAAAAAATTTCTCATTTCTTCTATAGCATTTTCACTCATACTATCAAGCAGTTCTCTCCATACTTTACCTATTTGATTATGATACTCCAAATGTCCTTTAAAAGCAGCTTCTCCTCTATCAGTTAGATATAAGGAAATTTCAGCACCAGATAATGGTGATTCCTTACGTTTAATATATCCTTTTTCTACAAGTCTACTGACCATTTGTGATGCTGCTCCTTTAGTAACACCTTGCATTTCAGCAAGAGACTTAAGATTAATTCCTGGATTTTCCCCTATATATTGAATTGTATGAATCTCTTTTCGTGTCAGAAAATACTCTGTTCCATAACTTCTTTTTATGTCTTCATTTCTAATATATTTATGGATAATACGATCCATAGCTTGAGCAATTTCTATATAATCACGCATAATCCACCTCCTAAATACCAGCCAGTTTAGTAGTTAAACTGTTTAGTATATAAACAGTATCATTTATTTTTATATCTGTCAATAAAATTTTTTATAACAAATAAAAAATAATTATAGAATCAATATCTATACACTCTAGAAATGCTATTTAACATAATAACCAATTTTAAAAGGCTTCTCGCTACAGACGTATCTGTTAGTAACGAGAAGCCTTGATTTGTTAATCAGTAAAGTATGACTCTTCGTAATTGTATTTTTTGAGAATCCTTCCAAAAATCAGACATATAACCATTCCTAATAATCCGAGAATAAATATCATCATACCTGCTCCTGAACCCTTTCCTAAACCAAACATAGTAACCATTATGCTTTCTGTAGATACATGTTCCATAAATGGTTCACAAATTACATCCACCATCCAGCCACCAAAGAAATATCCAATTGGTATAGTGAAAAATTGCAGCGTGTTTCTACAAGAGTAGACTCTGCCTTGCATCTCTGTTGGTATCGTTGACCTCACAATAACATCCAAATTAGTACTCATCAATGGAACAGGCAAGTATCCTAATATCTGCGCAATACACCATATAGCCGGAGTTCTTGTCAAAGACATCAGAAAGTTGTCTGTTGTCAAAGAAAACAACATTGTTGCCACAATAAGACGTATTCGATCTTTTGGTGGAGGTAAAACAGATGCTATCAAACTACCTATAAGCATAGCAATACCAGCAAAAGAAGTGACGATTCCCAATATCGTCTCTCCGCCATTCTCTCTTGGTAGGATAAACGCTGGAAGTACTGCATCAAAAGCAGATGCAACTAAATTAACCCCCGACAAAAACAAAATCAACATTAACACCATTCTATTTTGGTTCAAACACTTAAGTCCAGCTTTTACAGATGCAAACAATGTTTCATTTTCTTCTGTATTGGATACATTTACAGATGGAATCTGTACAAACAATAATAATGCAAAAAATGCAATAAAAAAAGTACTTAAATCTACTGCTATCACAACATTCATGCCACCGAACGCATAAAGAGATGAGGCAAGCATCGGATGAAGGATAGTTATTAGCGAACTAGAAAAGGACCGCAATCCACTAGTCTTTTGGTAATATTTTTTAGGTGTAATCAATGTAATAGCAACATCACTTGCTGGGCTCTGTACAGTATTCATCAAGCCATTTACTGCATTTAAGAAGTATAAATGCCGTGCACAAAGTAATCCAGTCTTTAAAAGAATGAGCACCAATATTGTACAGCAAGCTGCAAATGTATCACAGACAAGCATAGTTTTTTTCTTATCCCACTTGTCAGACAATGCCCCAGCAAAAATACTCATAATGACATACGGAATATAAGAACAAATAGATAACAGTGCTGTTTGCAACGCTGACCCAGTTTTCTGGTACAACCAAAGGGTCAATGCAAAATTCGTCATTGCACTACCTAGTTGCGATAATCCTTGTGTACTCCACAATATATAGAAATTCTTTAATTCATGCATTCTGTTTTTCATTTTGACTTTGCTCCTTTGTTTTTTATTTATATGCATACCAAAAATGCAAAGTCTGAGGATAACAGCCTATAATCGGCTCATAGCTCCATACAGTATCCTCAAACCATGCATGGAGCTTCTACACTTATTAAAATCATATAATTCATCCCTTAACAACATATTTTTCTGTAATTCATATTAGTTATTATAAACTAATCTTATGCCTAAACTCAAATCCATTTCAATTCAAATAAAGCATCTTCATAACACTTTACGTAGTATCTAATAGTTTTTCTGCCCTTCTGAATAATCGTATGTCTCTCGGTTTCCAGTTTCTGTTTTTGTGCCATCACATCACCATAGTATTTTTCATTCAGCTCACTATTTGCTTTCAACATACGCTAATAAGGAACTTCTTCATCCTTATGCTGATAACTCGCCCTTGCAGCAATCGATACAAAAATACCTGCTGTCATTGGATCTGTGAAGCCTGCTCCAGCCTTTTTGCTAAAAACTCACAAATTTTTCCGACAGCGATAACCTTCCCATACAGTTTAAAAAATTTTTGAATAATTTAAGATTTATTACCCAATATTAAAATTCAGGTTATAGTGTCTTGATAGCAGTTTTTTTCACACCTTTATTAACAGCACTATGATACATAATCATGACATATAGTAATTATATTTGCCTTGGATTCATTCTTTCCTTTATCTACTTTATTTTCTCAATTTATATAATCTACTCTTTCAAAGAAATTAACTTCCTTACCCAATTAAATAAATGTTCCGACATTGTATCAAATTCTACTGCAGCACCATTTTTTAGTGCAATAAAGTCATTTAAAACCTCTTTCTCTTCATTGTTTACCACTTCAAGCAAATCTTTTTGGTGTTTAATATATTTGTCTGTATCCTTAAATACAATAGCCTGTATAACAAAAGATGCTGACTTATATAGTCCACGCACTATATCATCGCTTTTTTCATGCAGTATATTGTGTATGCATCCGTGATAAATGTTGCAAGTACCTATTTTAATAGCACGCTCAACTGCTGCATTATCTATTTTTGTCAGCAATTCATCAAGGGTACCTATTTCGTTCCAATTTTAATAAAATCTTTTTTCATTTTTTATTTAACAATTTCAAATAGTGGATATGTCCCATATTAGATTCTATCATAAATCTACTTACAATTTGATAATTATTTCACTATAAAACCTCACTGCGCCCTAAATCTTATCTTCAGTAAGGATATACCGACACAGCCGGTGATTTATTTTTATTGTAATACAGAAATATCCTCAATATATTCTAAGAACGCATATCGAGGGTATAAACCCGTTGATAGATTTACTCTTTATTCTTTACAAATCCATCTGTTCATAAATGGCTCACATGTGATACACTTCTTGAAAATAAATTCCATCTAAAGGGCACATAAAACACACTTGCATGCTCTATTAAAATACTTTCACAATAAACCTAAAAATGCTCCTTTACTTATGCAATTCATAGTGATAAAATAAAACATTATGGAATTTATTTCTTCTCCAGCCTAAATTAAAACTTGGTCATTGTTCCGAAGATGAAAAGATTTTATAAAAATTTTATACAAGATCAATCAATAAATCGTTTCATTAGTCATATAGAAAGAATAGGGCAGTCTATTCTTTTTGCTTGACCGGATTTTTGACCTATACTTTGTTAGATTTAATATTATGAAACCAAAGACTAATAATAGTCAAATTAACAGCATGAAGACACCAGATAAGGAGACACGAACATGTTTAAGAAAGCAAAGAAAAAAACGATTTACAGCAGTTACTTGAAGAAAGCCAAGCACTAATAGAGGCTGCAAGAAACGGTAATTTTAATTATAATCTAAGCTACACTACAGAAGATGAACAGTTACAACAAATACTTAACAATTTTAAAGAGTTGAATGCTTTACGAGATGAATACGAACGCCGCCTAGTAAACCAACTTAATACAATGTTCCATATGAATAATAGTGGCTTTTGGGAATTATATCTAGAAGACATTCAGTTCGATAATCCAAAAAATAAAGTTGTCATTTCTCCTGAATTACAAACACTTCTTGGATATAATCCTGGTGAACTTAAGAATGATTTAAATGAACTTTTACATATTACACATCCTGATTATCAAGCATCCATAAATGAAATGCTTAAAAATCACTTACGTGACTTTACAGGAAAAACACCATTTGATATGGTACACTTAATGAAATTTAAAAATGGAGATTATCGTTGGGTTCGTACTCATGGTTATACTATGCGTCGTGAAGATGGCATGCCATATTATATGATAGCTGTTATTACAGATATTCATAATGAGGAAGTATATCATAAAGAACTAGAAGCTTATAAGACTCGCTACGACTTAATTGCTGAAGTATTAGAAGAAGCTCCTTGGGATATGGATGTACAAGATAAGGACGTAAATAGTTTTGATAACCCTTGTTGGTGGTCTGATCAATTCCGTCGTGCTTTAGGCTATAAAGATGAAACAGATTTTCCAAATGTCATATCTTCTTTGGCAAATGTTTTACATCCGGATGATATAGAAGATGGCTTTGCTGCATTTGGTGCACATGTTAATGACAGAACTGGGAAAACTCCTTTTAGTACTGAATATCGTCTTCGTACAAAATCAGGAGAGTATCGTTGGTTTGCTGCGAATGGTAAAACAGCACGTGATAAAGACGGCAATCCACTACGAGTAGCAGGTACATTCCGAGATATTACACATTTAAAATTAAAAGAACAAAATGTAGCAGAAACCACTGCTCGTATGGAGGAATTATCAAACTCTATTAATGAAATGGTTCGGGCTATTTCCGAAATCACAATTCAAGCACAGCAGCTTGCTGTTACACAAGAAATGGCTGCAAAAACTGCGAAAGAAGTAAAAATGTTAGCTGATGAAACACAAGAAATATCTGAATTTATAAAATGGGTTGCTGGCCAAACAAATTTACTTGGCTTAAACGCTGCAATTGAAGCTGCCCGTGTAGGTGAACATGGTAAAGGTTTTGCAGTAGTTGCAGATGAGGTACGTAAATTAGCTGATAATTCTTCTCAAGCAACAGGTAAGATTGAAAATGTATTAAATAAAATGAAAGAATCTATTGATACAATTATTAAGCAAATGGATGACGTAAATGAATTAGTACAAACACAGGCAGCACTTTCCGAAGAAGTAAATGCTTCAGTTGAAGAAGTTAATAAGATGTCAGTAGATATTGTGGAATTTGCAAAACGTTCCTAAAGTATTAGAATATATACCATCTTCTAGGTGAGAATTAGATATAAGTGTCTCATCAGGAAGGTGGTTTTTTATAGGTATCCTTTCTATACTATTTTCTGATATTATGGTAGGAATTTCCTTTAAGAAATAATCCATATCTACATCCAATATTCTCATACTTTTCTTCATTTCATTACCTACACTTAAACTTAGCATATTTACCATTTTAGGCACATTATCTAAATGTAGTATTGACCTGACTTCTGGATTTTCTGCCAAAGGATTTTTTCATCATAAAAGATTCAACCTCATCTCAGGATTTTTCGACTGCCTATATACAAATCTAAGCTTTTCATACACCGGTTTGCCAGAATCAGTGGCAGAAAGCTCCAAATATGAAATATTCATTGCCTTTGCCTCGCTGATCATCATACTGAGAATTTCGTTGCAATCCACTTGCGGCGATAGTCTGGGTAAGTAAACACATTCAGTACCGTTGCGATTTTACCTGTTATGCAATCTGGGTTTGCAGGCTTTTCCACAACTACCATGAACGCAGTTGAAATTACCTGACCTTCACATTCTGCAAGAAATGCAATAAAACTACTGTTTAGTTGCTTTGGAAAATAATCCTTCAGTTGCGTAACTATAGCCTCTGTTTCCTCTTTACCAAGCTCACCTCTGTTCTCGGTTAAAAAATCGAGACGCAGCTTAATAAGTGTATCAATGTCCTTATCTGTTGCTTTTCTATATGTAATATTCATCTCAATCCTTCTCTCACAAATTCATCATATACAATCCTAAGCCCTAAGAAGATGTGAGTCTTATAATTTGAATTTGCTCTCAAAAGCTTAAAAAGTAGGATCATCTTAATTTAACGTTACTGTTCAAGTTTTATTATAATAAATAACAATTAAGATATAAAATTATCAAATTCTTTTGCGAGACAAAAGAACAACTGTTTCAATATGAGGCGAGTTGATGGAATTGATGTCTGAGGGCCATTTTTTAGCATCTGTACGCAGAAACATGTCAATGGGTTTTCGGTCATTTTTGAAAAACCACCGTTCAAGGGAACATATCGACCTATATTGTATGACATCAACCTCACCGAGGTATATTTTCTTATTCAACAATACTCACTGTCCCGATAAAATATCCTTTCTAAATCTCTGTAAATGTTGCTACTTCGCATACCAAAACTGCACAATAATTTATCTCAATAAAATTCAAGGTCAGTAGTAGCATAAAAAGCAGCAATCTGGCAACCTTACTCACGACAGTGTGTGCAGCTACAAATCTCTTGCAGTAAATAAATCCTAAAGCAACATTAATAATCTTAATTACTGTAGTGAGTATAGTTCATATCAAGAGTTAAGTAGGTATATCTATCGCAGGAAGCAGTTTTATCAAACATGCTACTGCAAATATGAAATCAGCAACCATGTCCAGCTTAGAGCTGAACTCATTTACAGAGCTGGACTTCCTCGCAACAATGCCGTCAATCATATCTATAAATCTATTTAATAAATAAAGAATATAAAACCACAGAAAGAACGCAGAATGGAATAACAGCACTATCTACACAAAATACGAAAGCTGGTTTTTTATATTGGCCATGTGCTCACTCCTTCCTCTATCTTCTTTATTTTCTAAAACGCTATAGACTGCTCTTTCATATAAAATGAAAACAGCCTTCATATCTATATTAGTTTCCTTACCCAATTAAACAAATGGCTTAGACATTGTATCAAATTCTACCGTTGCACTATTTTTCAGAGGAATAAAGTCATTTAAAATCTCTTTTTCTTCATTGTTTACAACTTTAAACAAGTCTTTTTTGTGCACAGTATATTTGCCCATATCCCTAAATACAGTAGCCTGTATAACAAAAGTGCTAACTTATATAGTCCACGGACCGTGTCTTGCAGCAGGATAAATTGTTTTAAGGTTTGCTTTTTCAATAAAAGCATCTAATATTTTAAGAGAAACTTGTTCCTATCCCTCTCCATTGACGATATGTATGACTGACACTGTCATCGATAGTAGATACACAATTCTCACATCATGATCTGTGAGCTTGGTCAGTTTTTTGCTTGCCTGTTTCAAGTCCGCCGCAGAGTTCAAGTAGAAATGCCCATCTTTCTTGAAACATCTCTTATTGTAATAAAATTCATAATGATTTTCTCCTCTGAAATTAGTCCCGATTAACCAAACCGTATTCAGTATGAACTGCAACGTCACATCAAAGTCACGGGGTGAATTGTTAGAGAGTTCTGCGTATATGTATACGTCAAACAAACGCAAACATAGAATAAGAGGCGTGGGGTGCCTTTTTAATATTGATCTTTTGAATAATTTGATACAAATAAAAGAAAAATAGCGTTAGTACAAAAAAGATATTTAATACAGAAAAGATGTGTTGTACCATACTATGGAAAGAATTTTACAAACAAGATTGCAGGAGAAACTAGACCAATTAAAGAAATCGCCTAATCCAGAACCCATACGCTCAGATGGCTGTGGCGCACTAGATCTTGGCCCAAGAAATCTAAATCGTGATAAAGAAAATCCTGATATGTTAGTCCCACCGGCTACAGATATAGGTCTCATCCCGAACCTGAAATTTTCATTTTCAGATACGAACATGATCCTCAGACCGGGCGGATGGTCAAGGGAAATTACAGCGCGTGAGCTCCTTGTTTCTGACACATTTGCCGTTGTGAACATGAATCTTTCCCCAGGTATAAGAGAAATGCATACCCACCAGCAATCAGAGTGGGGATTCGTTCTGGTAGGAGCCTGCCGCATTACTGCTGTAGATGAAATGGGAAGAAACTTTGTAGCT
>Ga0134092_1000072_pt1 | contig 96639 bp, 95 predicted proteins | sample 3_6taG_FD_94454 | JGI IMG/M metagenome (GOLD analysis project Ga0134092, IMG submission 94454) | Switchgrass degrading microbial communities from high solid loading bioreactors in New Hampshire, USA - 3_6_20_6_A3 metaG | ecosystem: Engineered > Bioreactor > Semi-continuous > Anaerobic >... | reverse complement strand
ATAATTGATGTCTATACGGGTGATGGTGCTGCAGCAGGAACTGCTGGGTCCACAGCAGCATCCCTGCTTTCCCGTACTTATCTGTTTGGCTATCTTTCCATAGTGTTTCTGCACTTCCTTACGAATTTTTTCCATAATAATTCCTCCATTAAATTATTTAGTATTTACGGTTGAACTTGAGTTAAAATACTTCTTTCGCCAGTACAGGGCTACGTTAACCAGACCAATCATTACCGGTACTTCCACCAGCGGGCCCACTACTGCTGCAAAAGCCTGGCCGGAATTGATGCCAAACACGGCTACAGAAACGGCTATAGCCAGTTCAAAATTGTTGCTGGCAGCGGTAAAGGAAAGAGCTGTGGTCTGACCGTAATTTACCTTCATTTTCCGGGATATAAAAAAGGACACCCCAAACATCACTACAAAATAAATAAGCAGCGGTATGGCAATGCGTATCACATCCAGGGGCAGGTTTATTATATACTCGCCTTTAAGGGAGAACATTACTACGATGGTAAACAGCAGGGCAAATAGAGCAACAGGAGAAACGGCGGGAACAAATTTTTTATCATACCAGTCGCTTCCTTTAGCAGGCCGCAGAAAATAACGGGTCAGAAAGCCGGCGGCAAAAGGAATGCCCAGATAAATGGCCACACTTTTGGCCACCTCTCCCATGGATACCCGAACTTCCATCCCGCTCAAACCCAGCCACTCCGGTAAGAGGGTGACAAAAATGTAGGCATAAATTGAATAAAACACAACTTGAAACAGGGAATTAAAAGCCACCAAGGCGGCGGCATATTCGTTGTCTCCGTCTGCCAGGGAATTCCAGACTATGACCATGGCGATGCAGCGGGCTAATCCTATCAAAATTACCCCAGCCATATATTCCGGGTAGTCGGATAAAAGGAGAATGGCCAGCACAAACATTAAAACCGGTCCGATTACCCAGTTTTGAATAAGAGATAGTGCCAGCACCTTACGGTTCTTAAAGACCTTGCCCAGTTCTTCGTACTTAACCCGGGCCAGAGGCGGATACATCATTATGATAAGTCCGACAGCAATGGGAATAGCAGTGGTACCTATGGACAAACTGTCCAGAAATTCGGCAAATCCAGGCCAAACATAACCTAATCCTACCCCCAGGAACATAGCCAGGAAAATCCATAGTGTAAGGTATCTGTCCAAAAACGATAATTTTGCTACTACTGAGTCTGCCAAAATAACAACACCTCTTTTTCTAAAGTTAGAAGCTATGCTGCACAGCTATCCCTGCACATTCACGCAATTTTCACATCCTTTGGCGCTCTTGAGCCGTAAGGTATCCTGCTGACAAGATGGGATTTTACTGGCTTCTTCATTAATTACCTTGCTTATGAAAGGATAACGCTGTAAAGTTTTTTCATTCATCCGATAATATACCCACTGAGCCCTCTTTTCCGAACAGACCAGTCCGGCGTTTCTGAGTTTGTCCAGGTGCCGGGAAGCATTGGACTGCTGTATGCCTAAAACCTCCTCAATTTCACATACGCATAACTCTCGTTCCTTCAACAGGTGCAGCATCCTTAACCTGGTTTCATCAGCCATAGCTTTGAGTATGGGTATCAGTTCCATATTATCACCGCCTATGATTATATGCAGTTATACTCATATACTATACCAAGGAAAGTATTTGCGCAAGAAAGAACATGATTGGAGTTATGTATTCGGTAAATTACGGCTCTCCATTTAATATTTTGAACCCACGGTAGAGTTGTTCGCATAATATAAGTACAGCCATCTGGTGAGCAAAAGTCATAGGAGAAAAAGAGATGCGGTGATTAGCCCTTTGGATGACTTCATGTGCTAATCCATGTGAACCTCCTATTACCAGACAGACCCGGGGTCTTCCGGAAAGGTTAAACTGCTTCAGCAGTAAGGCAAAGGCTTCAGAACTGAAGCTTTTCCCTTGAATATCCAAAGCTACCACAATATCATCATTGCCAATATATCGTAAGATACGTTCTCCTTCTCTTATAAGTATTTTATTAATCATGTTGCTATCCGCCCGGGGATTAGTTTTTTCCTCCAGCCCCTGGATTAACTCAATGCTTACATAAGGCTCCAGTCTTTTTAGATATTCCCTTATTCCCGCCACATAAAATGATTCTTTAATCTTACCAACGGAAATTATACGGTAGCGCAAAACTGACACCACACCCTTGTACATAGTTATAGCAAATTTTTACTCTTTGCAAGATTCGTGCCAATACACACAGACAAAAAAGTGTATATTCCAGTCTATTCCATATATATTATGGCTAATATCAGCACCACTTTTTTACTAACATCTACAAATAGGAATTACAGTATATACTCTTTTAATATATAAGCCTACTTACAAAAAACAAAATACCTTTTTTTGGATTGTAACCGGAGTCTATTCACATGCATAGTATACACCAGGTTATGTAAAGGAGGTATAGAAATGCGGCATCACGGAATCAAACCCCTAAATTTTGTTAGATCCATACCTGCCGATGGCGCCACAGATGTTTCCCCCAACATTCGCAATATCGTTCTATTTTTTGATAATAGTTTCGATCATAGATGGGAATGGAGGAGAAACCGCGGTAAAATTCAGGTATGGGAAGGTACCCGTCGTCTGGAAAAAGGTATAGATTACCGGCTGATTAGGTCCTCTAAGCGCAAGATAATTATCCGACTAAGGCGCCGTTTAGCTGCCAACACCGAATACACGGTTGCTATTTTCCCCATTGAGCGTCGTCGCCATTTCCACCATATTAGTAGTCCTGATAGAGACATAGAAATAGATAGTCCACGCAAAACCATAATAATAAAATTTAAAACCGGAAGGAGACGGGTAATCTCACGCTTTATTGAAGAATAGCCCTTTAGGACATTACTTTATTAATTTTACTAGTTCGAAAGTCCGGATAGGACGAGGAATTATGCTATCCGGACTCTTTTATTAATCTAGTTTGACCCTAACCGACTTAACCTCCATTTTATCCCTTTCATTCTCAGGCAATCTTAGTATTTCCAGATTAACCGTCTGGCCAATTTTCTTGCTAAAAATTAAATCCTGCAATTGCGAAGCTGTTTCTATTTTTACCCCATCTAGTTTGGTTATCATGTCATACTGAATAATACCAGCCCTGGCAGCAGGACCTCCCTTAACTGGTTCCACTACTACCCCGCTAGTCACTGGAAGGTTAAAGTAGCGCGCTTGATTCTGACTTATTTCTCCAATAATTTTAATTCCCATTACAGGACGCGGAACTTTTCCATACTTTTTAAGATCGGCGACTACCTTTTGTACCTGGTTGGAAGGAATCGAAAAACCCATACCTTCAAAACCTTCCGCTGCTATCTTAACGGTGTTAATACCAATTAACTGTCCTTGCAAATTAACCAGTGCACCACCGCTATTACCCGGATTAATAGCGGCATCAGTCTGAATAAGGCTAAAAGTGAATCCTTCTTCCGTGGTCAGTATACGATTTAGACCACTAACAATTCCGGCTGTAACAGAACGAGCAAACCGTAAACCCAGGGGGTTACCTATAGCAACAACTTCCTGACCTACTACCAGTTTATCGGAGTCACCAAACTTAATCGGTGTTACTTCCCGATTAACCTGTATTTTAATTAATGCTAGATCTGTGCGGGGATCGGCTCCAATTATTTGGGCTTCTTTTTCGGTACCATCAGCCAGGGTTACTATTATACGTTGGGCATTTTGGACTACATGGTTATTACTTACTATATAACCCTCCCGATCAATAATAACGCCAGATCCAGTTGTCTCCACTCTACGCTGGTTAAATAAATCTCCTTCATGACTTATATTAGTTATGCCTACTACCGAAGGACTTACGGCTGCTGCTACCTCACTTATGGTACCCTTTATAGGTGTTTTTCCCTCGGTAACCATTGGTTTACTGGCTATGTGGCTATAGTTTATTAAGCTTACTGCACCAAGACCCAGCACAAAAAACACTAAAAAGTAAAGAATCCCCCGGGCTGCTTGTCTATTCAAAACTATTCCCCCTAAATTTATGTCTATTTTCTATTAGATAGGAAACAGTCATATTTTCTAACGCCCGGCCTTTAATTATACTGCTAAATATCTTCCATAAAAAAAGGCATTCGCTGATAGCAAATGCCTCTTTTATTAATAATTTAGAATTAAAAATTAAGAATTATTGTCGAAATACTCCGTATTTCTTTTAATTTCATCGCTAAATACCTAAAGAGCGTCCGATAACTACTAATAGTTACAAAAACTAAGCCGTCAGTACAAAAAAAATCAGTGTAAATCTGTGCGCCCGAAGGGCCTGCTACCTTAATAGCGACCGAAGGGAACATCAGCGCACCCTTTGGGGGTGTTATCACCCTACGGGTACTCCTGATGTTTCACCTTGCGGTTTCACAATTAATGTTGCTGTGTCTATTAGCCTCCGCGGGCTTAGCGTCTATTTATGCATGATTCACCTTACCTTTGCTCCCAGGTTAGTTAGTTTTTGGCGAATATTCTCATAGCCCCGGAAGATATGAGTAGCATTCTCAATTATCGTCTCTCCCTGGGCTGCCAGGCCAGCTAATACCAAAGCTGCACCTGCGCGCAGGTCAGTGGCTTTAACCCTTGCTCCATAAAGAGTCTTTACCCCTTTTACCACGGCTGTATGTCCTTCTACTTTAATGCTGGCACCCATGCGTTTAAGTTCATCCACTATTTGAAAGCGATTTTCAAATACATTCTCAACAATAACACTAGAACCCTCACCCAGGCATAAGAGTGCCATCATCTGGGACTGCATGTCCGTAGGGAACCCGGGATAGGGTAGGGTTTTAATGTCAATAGGCAAAATCTTGTCAGAGGCCCTAACCAATAAACCTCCTTCCACTTCCCTCACATAAGCTCCGGTTTCCTGGATCTTGGCTACTATAGGGTGTAAGTGGGTAGGTATAATATTTTCCACTATAACCTCGCCACCCGATATAGCAGCGGCTACCATATAGGTTCCGGCTTCAATTCGATCGGGGATGATGGCATAACGGCAGGCCTTAAGCTGTTGTACCCCTTCTATCTTTATAATATCGGTACCTGCTCCTCTGATTCTGCCCCCCATAGAATTAAGAAAATTAGCCAGATCGACTATTTCAGGCTCTTTAGCCGCATTTTCAATAATACTCTGGCCTGGAGTCATAGCCGCCATCATCATTATATTTTCGGTAGCCCCGACACTGGGAAAATCTAGATAAACTCGGGCTCCTGAAGCATTCTTAGCCCGGGCATATATATAACCGTGTTCAATTGCTACCTCAGCTCCTAGAGCCTGGATACCTTTAATATGCAGGTCCATTGGCCGTGAACCAATATCACACCCACCTGGCAAGGAAATGATGGCTTCTTTTTCACGCCCCAGCATAGCTCCTAAAAAAAGATTGGATGCACGCAGTTGCTTGGCTAGCTCATAAGAAGTTTGTTTATTAATTCCACCTGCTGGTGGGTGTATAGATAAACTACCATCATCTTTCCAACAGGTATCAACATTAATGCTGTTTAGAATATCAATCATTACCTCAACATCACGAATTCGAGGCAAGTTATCCAATATGGTTTCACCATCAGCCATAATACTGGCGGCCATTAACACCAGACCCGCATTTTTAGCTCCGCTGGCTCTTACCCGCCCAAACAAAGGGGTACCGCCTTCTATTATTAATGTTTCTTTCAAGATTCGCACCTCTTAGTGGCTATGTGCCGGTAAAATTTTTCTTCCCATTCAGTATAGGATATTCCTAGAACATTTGCGATAGCTTTTTCCAGGCTTTGTCCCTTCCCCAGGTGCTCCATTATTTTAAACAGGCTTTTCTCTCCATACTCATTTGCTATAAATTGTACAGCCTGTAATGATTCCCAATAAGCTATAGGCTGATTTAAACTATCAAATTTTTTGCCTAATTGTTTCAATTCATAAAATTCGACTTTGTCACCTGCCGCAAAAGGGCAAGCAAACTCGAAGCCAGTTATCTTTTTTTCCACGTATTGGGCTATACCTTCAGTCCACCAGCGATTATAATTCCCTTGAGTCATTTCGTCAACCATAAGATGAGCGAATTCATGAACCATAGGTCCCTCCCGGGCAAAATAATACTGCATATCATCTTCAGACAGCCATTCTCGCGGCGATAAAATACGAATTGATCCTGCCCAGTATACCCCCATGGCATTAGCATCCTTATCCCAGCCAAAACTTTGGGATAGGCTGGTACTGTCAGGATAAACAATAATAACCGTACGTTTATGGGGCTTTAAGCCAAACAGATCGCTTACCGATGTGTAAGCTTCTTCTGCCACTTCAGCAATTAGCTTGACGTAAGGTTGATCAACATCAGTATATTTAATGTCATAATGTTCACTCTGGTACTGATAGAAACCGGAAGTCTTCAGGTTAATTTCCTGCCCCACCATAAAACGCATCAGGGTTTGACTATTCCTACCTACCAGTAAGGCAATAACCAGAACTAATATGAGAATAAGCCCGATACTACGGGCGGAAATAGTTTTTATCCCCAACATATTTCTCTCTCCCCTCTGACCATCATTATACTATGGTCCTAATTACAAAGGGGAAAGCAAATAATGGCTCCTATTCCTGTAAATATTCCGTAACGGCTATTCCTGCCAGAGCACCGTCCCCTACCGCTGTAGCTACCTGACGGGCATTTTTAACTCTTATATCTCCCGCGGCAAATATGCCCGGGACCGATGTTTCCATATTGTTGTTAGTTAATATATAGCCGTTTTCTGTTGCTAGTAGATCCTCAAGAAAGTCTGCTGCTGCCACCATTCCGATACTGACAAAAAGACCTTCTACTTGCAGAATTTCTTCCTCTCCACTTTTTACATCCTTTAGGACCAGGTTCTGCATTGCCACATCGTTGCCTTCAATACGCTGTACTATTTTGTTAAGCTTAAGTTCTATACGGTCATTAGCTCGCAATTTATCGACTGCAGTCTTGTTAGCCCTAAAACCTTCCCGGCGATGTATAAGATAAACCCTGGAAGCAATATCAGCCAGGTATAGTGCCTCTTTTACCGCAGAATCTCCACCGCCTACTACCGCCACCTTGCAGTTTTGGAAAAACGCCCCATCGCAGGTGGCACAATAAGAAACCCCACGTCCTAAATATTCTCTTTCCCCTTCAACTTCCAGTTCGCGGCGTCTCGCTCCGACCGCTATAATTACGGAGCGACTTAAATATTCACCTTGGCTGGTGATGACCCGTTTGCATTCAGGTAATGCTTCAATATGCAATACTTTCTCCATTTTAAAAGTAGCCCCGAAGCGCTCGGCTTGCTTGGCGAAATTCTCCATTAAGTCAGCACCATTTATTCCAAACGGAAACCCGGGATAATTATCAATCTGGTCGGTCTGCCCAGCATTTCCGCCAAGTATGGCGGCTTCCAATACCAGAGTCTTAAGCTTAGCCCTGCCGGTATAAATAGCAGCAGTTAGACCAGCTGGTCCACCACCAACAATTATTACATCATACACAGACCTTGCTCCTTTCATGACTAAAATTAAAAAAAGCCCTGACCCCGCGGTCAGGGCTAAGTTTATTTAGCGTAGATAGTTTAGCGGATTTCTAAAAGAACCATTGACTAAAACCTCGAAGTGCAAATGCGGTCCTGTACTTCTTCCAGTTGAACCAACCGCAGCAATAGTTTGACCTCTACTTACCCGCTGTCCGGTTGATACGTTAATAGAACTACAGTGCGCATAACGGGTTATCATACCATTATCATGGTTAATAATAACGAATTTACCATAGCCGCCTTGATAGCCGGCGTAACTGACATAACCGCTATCAGCTGCCCTAATCGCATTGCCGCTGCTGGCCCCGATGTCAATCCCGGTATGCCCCCTACCATAATACTGAGTAATGGGTCCGTAAGTAGGCCAATCCAGATTCCCTGATCCTCCGCTACCACGGGATGCCACCTGAGTTACCTTGGTTCCCTTAATAATAACCTTGTTTACTGCTTGTTTTATTATCTTTTCCTTTGTAATATTAATTTCTTCAACTATACCATTAATTTTACTTGCTTTATATACTATTTGTTTCTCTCCATTTTTCCCTTCAGTCTTCACTCTAATACTGCTAGGAGAGTTTTTATCCACTATTACTTCGGTTTTATAAGGTATTTCTTCAATCTTTTCTCCTTCAACCAGGGCTATAACATTTATTAATGGTTTACTTTTAACCAGAATTAATTCCTGGTCTGGCTGTAAATTTTCGCTAGTCAGATGGTTAGCTTTTACTATGTCATCCACATACATATTATTACGCCGGGCAATGAGCCAGAGGTTATCGCCTTCTTTAACAATATATTTCTCCGGGCTGTCAGTCCCAGTAGTAATTAACTCATATGCCTTGTCCACTGACATTAGCTTATTCGCCGGTATTTTTTCTTCTTTAATACTTACCTTTTCAGCAAAGGAAACCTTAACTAGTTTCTCCCCCGGTTCAGTTTGGCTGTATTCTTTTTTTAGCTTTTCCAAGAGATTACTGGCTGAAGCTTTGCTATCCAAATAAGCTATAGTCTTACCGTCAACAATAATTGCGGCACCGGGAACCTTAAATTCCACAAGTTGAACCAACTTCTTTTCCACTATAGATAAGGGCAATAGCTTATTGCGGTTAACTAAGGTCCTTTTACACTCGACCTTAGTTGCTAGTTCCAGATCCTTATGACAACTTTTTTCTTCCCTCGTCTCTATTTTTTTTAGAGTCTTTTCTAGATCGGTCTTATTCTTTATAGCAAATTCCTGATTGCCATTAATATATACAGCATAACCGGGGGTTTTTAAAATAAAAAGCATGAGAATGCTTATGATTAAAACAGCAATGCCTGCTACCTTAATAGGCAACTTAATTTGTCGTAAATAATCCATAATTAATACTCCATAATAATCCATTAATTTTTTTATTTAGTATTTAATATTTTTCTATCTATTTAGTGAAATTCCTTCTTTTTAATGTAAATTATTATTTATTTCCCGTTTCTGTAATTCGTGGTAGATAGCTCCTTCCAGCCGTTTCTTGTGCATTACACAGGAAACCTCTGCCGGAATAGAGATATCCCCGTTACTAAAGTAGTTATTGGCATGACAACCGCCACCACAGAAATTTCGCGCCCAGCAGCGTCGGCACCCTTCCTTATTTTCTAAATGATTGCTCTGAAAGCTTTTTCTTACCCGGCTGTCCAAAACACCCTCGGTTACATTTCCCATATAGAACTGCTTTAGCCCCACAAACTGATGGCAGGGATAAATATCCCCTTCTGGCGTTACGGCCAGATAGTCTACTCCAGCCCCGCAGCCAGTGCGGCGCTTAGCCAGACAAGGTCCTTGTTGCAAATTCAGATTATAATGAAAAAATTGAATATCCCTGCCTTTTTGTTGATATTCCAGCAAGGTATCAGTTAGTTTTTCGTATTCAGCCAATACCCGGGGTAAGTCCTGTGCTTGGATAGCATAGGGGCTATCCGCTCCAATGGCAGGTTCTAATGAGAGGTTATTAAAGCCTAGGTCAATAATGTGTCGCAAATCTTCGGTAAAATCAAGATTTTGCCTGGTGAAAGTACCCCTAATATAGTAGCTTACTGGCTTACGGGCTACCATCTGCTGAATGTGAGGCAAGATTTTTTCATAACTTCCTTGTCCGTTGTTAAGAATACGGTGACGGTCATTAGTCTCGGGTCTTCCGTCCAGGCTTAAGATTACGCTTATATCATTTTCTATTATAAAGTCACTTATGGCATCATCTAGTAATAAGGCATTGGTAGTCAGCGTAAAATTAAACTTTTTACCAGTTTCCTGTTCCAACCGACGTCCATATAAAACCAGATCCTTAACTACTGCAAAATTTAATAAAGGTTCTCCTCCAAAGAAGTCAACTTCCAAATGCTTGACTTCACCACTATTATTAACTAAAAAACTAAAAGTCTTTTCCCCCATCTCCAGGCTCATTAGGGCCGGTTTTTGTCCGAAATCACCCTGCTGGGCAAAGCAGTAAAGGCATTTCATATTACAAGCATGAGCTATATTAAGACAAAGAGCCTTTATAGGCAGGGCAGCCAAATCCAGGGATACTTGCTCCTCTGGAGTAAAAAGCACCCCTTCCTGATAGGCTGTTAATACATCCTGGGAAACTTCGGCAATTTCCTCGGGAGCAAATCGCTTTTGGCAGTCCTCTACTGCCAAAGCCCAAACACCCTGATGTTTGACCAGGCTATTAATAAAATCTGCAGCCAGTTCATCAAGCACATGAATAGCTCCACTGTTTACATCAAGCAATAAATTTAGTTCTTTATATTTAAACAAATGGATGTTAGCTGCAAAATCATAGTCGGTTAGTTGTAACACTTATTTTCTCCTCTCCCCACTATTAGTGTGCATAAAAAAAGGGGGTTCGCCCCCTGATTTGATATGGTTATGTTAATGCTTACGGCAAACCTGATTTCCTACTGTACATGAAGTCTTGCAGGCTGACTGGCAGGAAGTAGCGCATTCACGGCAATTAATTTCTCCATCCCGTTTTAAATTAGGTTTTACCACGGTAATAATATGTTTTTTCATTCTCCATCCTCCCATTTATTTTATTAACACAACTTATAAATTAGCCCCATCCCGTGTTTAGGTCATAAAAAGTGCCAAATATAAAAGTTTAATTAGGGGCGCGCCGATATGTTCACATTACTCCGCTAAAAAATAATGGTGCCCTTTTTAAAGGACACTATGAGATATATTTACTATTTTGGAGTCCTTTTCAAGACCACGAATGTGAACTTTGTTCACAATTAATGGAGCGGGAAAAGGGATTCGAACCCTCGACACCCGGCTTGGGAAGCCGGTGCTCTACCCCTGAGCTACTCCCGCATCAAGGTTATTTTATAACAGAAAAGGCCAGCAGTCAACTGGCCTTTTAACAAGGGCGGAGCTATCCCGCCTTAAACTTAACTAATACATTGGTTCCTTTTTTACTGGTAATAATATCGAGACTGGCGCGGTGGCGAGCAACGATACTATAACAAACTGCTAACCCTAACCCGATTCCGTTTTCCTTGGTTGTAAAAAAGGGGGTTCCCAGTTTAGGTATAAAATCAGAGGGAATCCCCTTTCCTTCATCCTGGACTGCAATCACTATATTGCCATTCTGCTGGTAGGTACTGATAGTTACTTCTCCCCCTTTGGGCATTGCTTCCAGTCCATTATTAACCAGGTTACGTATAAGCTGTTTTACTTCATTAATATCAATAGGGAGCAAGGGAATCTCCCCGGGCTTAAATACCACCTTTTTACCCTGCTTTCGGGCCTCATCCTTCAGCAAAGGCAATAAGCATTCTATTAATTTGTTAAGATTAGCTCTACGAATATCTACCCGGCGGTCTTTCGCCAGGGTTAAAAAATTAGTAATAGTTTTATTAGCCTGATCAAGTTCTTCAAACATCACATCATAATACTCCAACCTTCGCGGCAACTTTTCTTCATTCTTCATCATTTGCAAGAAACCCCGTACGGTAGTCAGAGGATTTCTAATTTCATGACCAATTTCGGCTGCCATCGCTCCCACTAGGTTAAGCCTATCCAGCCGCGCTAGCTCTGCCTGGTAAAGCTTGCGCTCAGTAATATCATTGACTGCCAACAGAATAGCATTCTGCTTACTGAACCTAATTATTTGTGCTGATAGGAGATATGTCCTTATTTCCCCCTTAAAATCCCTTAAACTTATCTCAAAGTTATTTAACGAGTCGTTTTCCCGAAAGTATTCAATTATACTCCTATGCTCTCCGGTACCAAACGAAAAACCAATTTCATCAATTGTTTTTGTCAATAGTTCTCTTTGCTGCAAGCCGGTTACGCGCACAAAATTATCATTAACACAGAGAAGCCGCCCATCTTTAGCACGGCAAATCGCCATCATTATGGGAGCAAATTTGAACGCCTTAGAAAACCTTTCTTCTGATAGCAACAAATCATCAAAGGCTTTTTTGCGTTTACTTATATCACGCGCTATCAATAGAGTAGCAGCTTGTCCATCAACTTCAAAAGGACTGGCACTAATTTCGACAGGCAATCTCTGTCCGTTCTTAGTTTTACAAGTGTTTTCGAATAAAAAATTACCATCAGTCGGTAATTTCCCATATAGCTCTACTTCTACTGGTATACTTTGCTCCAGTAAATCGATTAGCCTCATATTCAATAGTTCTTCTTTGCTATAGCCCGTGTATCGGCAGATGTTTTGATTCACTTCGATAAATTTATCTAATTTCCCACTCGAAGAGAAACCTAGTATCCCTACCCCGTCGGTTATAGCATTAAACAACATTTGGTATTGCCTCTCCGCAGCCCCTCTGTCTTTATCTTGACATTTATTTAATTCCTCCACCCTTAAACTCCCCTTAAATGTGTTATATAATAATATATAATAACAACATAAGTTTCTATCGCTTCGCCCATACAGACAAAAACCTTGTCCCAATTAGCCAAGCTATCTCTCTACACTCAGATTTTAACACAGCTATATTCCATTAAGATTATTTACATAAACATAAATTAATATAATATTCGACAATATAATGCAACAATTGCCAAAATTATCTTGTAATTTCATTATTTGAGAAACCAATAACCCGCCCCGCTCAGTGATACCAACTGCTAAACCCAATATGGCATCATTATCCCATAAAAATGGTCAACCCCAATAAGTTACTGCTCATTGAAGCATATTAACTTGTGGGAGTTGACTTGTACAGTTAAATGAATGGGTTTTGAACACATGGCCTTAGTAATTTAAAGCCAGTTGCTATTTAATATTTTCGACAATAAACGCAACTGCCGGACCACCGCTGGCACATAGGGATGCGCACAGATATCTGCCGCCTCTGCGTTTCAGTTCATTAATGCCGGTCACGAGCAATCTGGCCCCAGTAGCGCCAACCGGATGACCGAGTGATATTCCTGACCCTACAGCATTAACAATATTCATACTCAATTTAAGCTCCCGGATTACTCCCAGGAACTGGGCGGCAAACGCTTCATTGATTTCCCAATAATCTATATCATTTTGCGATAAACCAGCAAACTTTAAGGCCCGTCTTACGGCTGGGACTACTCCCATACCCATGATTTTAGGATCTACCCCTCCGGTAGCTGAAGATACTACGCGCGCTAGCGGCTTAATCCCCAATTCTTTAGCTTTATCCGCCGACATCATTATCAATGCGGAACCGGCATCATTTAAGCCGGAAGCATTAGCTGCGGTTACCGTCCCGCCTTTTTTGAATACAGGTTTAAATGTAGAGAATAGTTCCATACTGGCATCTTCTCTCGGATGTTCATCAGTGTTAAAAATTTTAGTGCCTTTTTTGGTCTTTATTTCAATCGGTACTATTTCATCCTTAAATAAGCCTTCTTTAATGGCCCTACAAGCTCTTTGATGGCTGAGTACGGCCATTTCATCCTGCTCTTCGCGGGTTATTCCATACATTTCAGCAATATTTTCCGCGGTCACACCCATATGGTATCCGTTGAAGGGACATATCAAGCCCCCGAGCATCAACCCATCCTGGATTACTTCTCCATCACCTAGACGATAGCCCTTTCTAGCCCCCTGCAGAATATAAGGTGTATTCGTTTGGCTCTCTATTCCTACTACAGCACCGATTTCTACTTTCCCCAGCATTATTTCCTGGGCGCATATTTCGGCTGCACGTAAAGAAGAAGGGCACTGCTGATTAACTGTAACTGCAGCGGAATCAAATGGCATGCCGCATGCCAGGGCTATTAATCTGGCACTATTGCCTGGAGCAGCTGCCTGACAAACGTGACCGGCAACGAGCGACTCGACCATTTCCCCTTTAATCCCAGCTTTTTCAAGTGCCCCATTAAGGGCAAAAACACCCAAATCAACCGGGCTATACTTTTCTAATGCTCCCATAAAGTTACCAATCGCTGTGCGGGCTCCGCTTACGATTACTACTTCCTTTGTTTGCATTAACTAATCTCCTTTCATTACTTATCTGTTAAACAGCCTCCCGCTTTTTTACAAAAGCCTTCATGCCTTCTCTTTGTCCCTCGGTAGCAAAAATACTAGCCCAAGCCATAGCTTCAAATTCGCCCGTGTAAATAAGCTCTTTATCCCACTCTTTAGCCCGGAATAGGCAAATAAGACGGAGCAGACGCGGGATCCTTCCCGCGCAAATATTCCAAATATTTATCTCATGGACTCATAATTGGGAATAGGAAGAGGCTATATTCCGTTCGCAATTGACCTTGTTCTTCTATCTATAAGGACTATTATTTTTATATCTTCCCAGGATGTTATTCTGCTTCAGTAGTATTTTACTAAGTTAACAGGTAAAATTAAATGTAATATTATGCCTATCGAAGTCTAACTTAAATTTTATACTTGTATACAAAGATTAATAAATATTATTGTACAAAGGAGGATAAGTTAAATGGTTATAACTGGTTTGATTGTTATTCTTTTGTTGGTTCTTGTTATTCCTTTTATTAACAAGAAAGTTGAAGAGAATTTAGAGCCTTTTCTTTTTGTTATGGGATTAGCTGCCAGTATTTTATCCGGTATAATGAGTGTCGAGCTAGCCTTAAAAGCACTTGAAGAACCGATTATGATTGCTTCCGCTGTATTTATTGCCGGGGCATTGTTTTTCCTATTGCACAATCAATTTCAAACTTTTATTAATAAAATACTTACTAAAGTTCCTATTACTATTCTAGTGTTTCTATTTATAGTTATTTTGGGATTGTTATCAAGCATTATTACGGCAATAATAGCCTCAATTGTACTAGTGGAAATTATTTTTCTGCTGCCGCTGGCGAGGAAACAAAAAGTTGTAGTATGTATTATTGCCTGCTTTTCTATAGGGCTTGGAGCAGCTTTAACCCCTATTGGTGAACCGCTGTCGACTATAGCTATTTCCAAGTTAGATGAAAGTTTCTTTTATTTGCTTAATCTCTTAGGTAAACATGTTATCCCAGCCGTTTTTGCCTTTGGGATATTAGGTGCTATATATGTTTCCCGCTCAAGTTCCCTGAACAATCAAGTGTCAGTGGCTACCAACGAGGAAGAAGTTGTCATAGACCAGGAGAATTGGAAGGGCATAATTATAAGAGCCCTAAAAGTATATTTATTTGTTATGGCTCTAGTGTTCTTGGGAGAAGGCTTCCAACCCCTGATTGATAAGTACATATTGGGTTTATCTCCCCAGTTACTATACTGGGTCAATATGATTTCAGCAGTATTGGATAATGCTACTTTAACCGCAGCTGAAATAAGTAATCAAATGTCCAATGCTCAAGTCAGAGCTATCATAATGGGTCTTTTAATAAGTGGGGGAATGCTGATACCTGGTAATATTCCTAATATCATATCCGCCTCCAAACTTAAAATCAGCAGCAAAGAATGGGCAACCTGGGGTGTACCATTAGGATTGATAACAATGGCCATCTTCTTTGTTATTTTATTTTTTATATAACAATTAATGAAGCGGAGCCTTCATAAGCTCCGCTTTACTTACAGATTTTATTTTGCGCATAACTTTCCCCCATTTTGTCCCAAGTCATTTGTGGGCATAAAATAATAAATAAAATACCGGGCTTGTTATCTCCGGTATATCGCCTTATTTTATGGTGGGCGCAACAGGATTCGCCGCGATCGCTGTTGAAAAGGCATTTTTCAAGCACGCCTTTAGCTGTTAGGCTTCCTTTTCTTTCTGAACACATGTATGTTCATTAACTTCTCCGTGACATTCTTTGATCTGTTCTGGAGTACATTCACTTGGTTTGTCTTTTCGCTTCTATATATCTTTACAGATACATTTACAGTTACACTCACACATTAATCCTTCCCTCCTTTGCTTATACAATTCTTCGCCTACTTGCAACCCATTTCGAAGCTGTTCTCGTAAAAGAGACATACCCTGGTCAACTTGTATGAGTTTACTTAATAGTCGTTTTTCATCCTGACTGGTTGTCAGCACCTTGGTAATTCCACCGTTTCTCATCACTACGCGTCGGTCTGCCATCAATGCCAACATTGGATCATGAGTAGCAAGCACCACCATCTTACCTTCAGTTGCTAATCTTTTCAGCGCTCCCAAGCGATCGATACCAGCATTTTCTATCTCATCTATCAATACTACCGGAGCATTGCTGATTAGGCCTACGTCAGCAACCATTAATGCTCGGGATTGACCTCCGCTCAATACAGTTAATTTGTTTTGCGGATAGATAGGTTCTCCAGTTAGTTGGTTAGCATAGTTTATTACCTTTTCAGCAACTACTTCCGGTTGCTGAACATTTCGGCTGCGGGCATGCAAAATCAAAAAATCCTCTACTGACATATCAATAACAAAATTCATATTTTGAGAGACTTCTGCCACCAGGTTGCGCAAAGATTTTTGTTTGGTATACTCCTCGGCAGGCTCACCATCGATCAATATATGACGTTCTGACGGGGTTTCTCCATCCGCCCATTGTTCAATATCTGAGATAAGTTGGCTCTTACCAGAACCGGTAGCACCAACAATAGCTATTATATCTCCAGTATTAATTTTAAATTGTCGCACTTTTTCAGGCTGGCCTTCTTTATCTTTGCCACCCACCACAGTGATTGATTTGATCATTTAGCACACCTTTCCAAAATCAACTTTTTTAACATTGCCCATTTGATAACGACTTCCGATCATAGTTTCTCCGGTGCAATAAGAACAAATGGCTGCGGGCATGGAACAGCGCAGTTCTTTGCCCTCAACCCCCAGAACCTCCTGACTCAGCATGATCTCTTTTTTCAGGCGCAGGCTGCCTTGACCAGTTAGTCCGTTAACTGCAATTATCCTGGCCTCGGGATTGACCATTTCAATTCTTTGGCGAAATACTTCGCGTTCAGCCTGGGAAACTATATCCCCTTTGGTTATCACTACCAGATCGGCAGTTGTCAAAATTGGTCCTACTTTATGAGGTGTATCAATACCGCTTAGATTATCAATCATACAAATGGAGAGACAGCCTTCTACTGCTGGAGCACAACGGTGACATAACCCGGCAGTTTCCAGGATTAAGACCTCGGCTGCCTGAGATTTAGCCCAATTGAAGATTTCCTCCAAATTCGCTGCGTAATAGTGATCAGGACACAAATAATTGCTCAGCCCTACCGCCACTGGTATACCCAGGCTTTTGTAACGTTCATCATCAGAAGTCTCCAAACAATCAATTTTGCAGGCAGCTACCTTGAGCCCATCCTGCAGCAGATGCCAGATGGTATGTATCATAACTGCTGTTTTTCCTCCTGAAGGCGGACCTGTAACAACAACAAAGCGCAATGACAACACCTCTCTTAAGCTGTTGATTTTAGAAAGCTCTCCCAGTCCTTCCATATTAACTTGAGATTCTCTTTTTTGAGTATCGCCGGCACCTCACCGGATACAGCCGGGATAAAGCCCTGTAAAGCCATAAAGTTTTGGACAGGCGGAGAAAATATGTAGTCTGCAATATCACGAACCATATCATATTTACCTTTGCCGATCGCAATAACCTGGGGCATACAGAAGGCTCCTTCATTCATCCAAATAATATCGGTATTTTTAAGCCGGGAAAAACGAGAAAAGGCAATATTAACCATACCATAATAGAATTCGCCTTCATCTACAGAGTTTACGACATCTATGGGACTGCCGTTAAAAGTACAATTAGCAATAAATTGTTCATAGCTATCCGGAAAATACATCTTCATTGCCCCATCAATAACCTTTGAAATCGTTCTCCTGCGGTCAGGCATTCTGATTTTTCCACAATACTGAGGGTCACCAAAATCCTGCCATCCAACCACCCGTTTGTCACCTACCAGCTTTTTATTATAAATAACCCCATACGGAATAACCGTGAAGGGATGTAAACGGTGCCGGCTATCCTCAAAGCCCATTTTTTTTAGTCGTTCAGCTAACGGCAGAGCTGGAACCATTTCAAAATTATCTAAAATATCTTGCTGCTCAAGCAGAGCAAAGTCGGTAGCATGACCAATATATAGGGCTGGAGTGTTTCCTGCTCTTATATTTTTCAATAAGGTATTTTCGGGCTCAAGCCGATGTGGTTCAACATAAACCTCGATAATTTCTGTTTTATCTTTCTTCTGAATGAACTCCTTGATCATATCCGAAAAAGATCGGCTAATATTCATTGGACAATGTAATATGATTTTCTCCAATTGCCACACCCCTTTTAATTATTGATCAAGGACGTTTCTATCAATAATTATACTCCTATACATGTTTGTGTATTTCGATCCACCCACCCGTATCCTGACCTATAGAATCCTGTACAATTCTAAAGCTGGGTATTCCAGCGTTAATGGCTATTTGCTCCATTTCTTTTCTCGAGGGTCTTTTTATTCCTTGTTTGGCCAACATGTCAATTCGGTCTTGCATCAAGCGCTTCCTCATAGAAAGAGGTATATAACGCCCCAGTCCGCCTCCGATTAAAGCTGTTCCTCCAACTTTGAGCACCCGGTAAACTTCAGCAACTCCCTTGATTTTGTCTTCCCAAAACCATAGTGAACCCCGACTGACAATAAAGTCCGCAAATTGATCAGCAAACGGCAATCCTGCACAAACATCCGCTTCGATAAAAAACACCTGATTATCGATTTTCGCTTCTGCTGCAGTACGTCGGGCAAATTCCAATGCTTGGACATCTTTATCCACATAATAAATACTCATATTAGTAATTTTTGCAAGCTCAGTTCCTACAAAACCATTGCCAGTCCCAATATCCAGACAGATTCCATCTTCCAGATGGTAATCATCAACAAATTGCTGGGCCAGCATGGGATAGATAGGTAGTAAGGGGCTATATAAAAAATCACCTTTTTGTTTTTCCTGTTTTATTAACAATAACAACATCTCCTTCCTTTATTATTACTAAATCCCAGAGCCATCTGTTGGCAGGCTGAATTCGGGGATGCAGAAGTTTATGTTGTTATGTTCAGCCATACCCTGATATACTTTGACTTTCAATCCATAGGTTTCGCTCAGGTTTTGTTCAGTCATCACCTTTTCAGCTGGACCTATATCAACAAAGCCGTTGTAACCCATCAAAGCTACCCTGCTGCTAAGCAACCAGGCATGGTTGGGAAAATGGCTGGTCATAATAATAGTTAGGCCTTTGCTGGACAGCCTGCTAATGGTCTGCAGAACCAGAGCCTGATTCTTAAAATCCAGGTGAGAGGTGGGTTCGTCAAAGAGAATTATCTCCGGTCCCTGGCAGAGCGTACGGGCAATGAGTACCAATTGTCGTTCTCCACCAGATATATTGGTATAGCGTTTATGTGCCAGGTGGCCAATTCCCATCTCCTCCATTATACTTCTGGCCATTTCGGTATCCTGCCGGGAGGGTACTTGAAAAAGACCCAGGTGCGGGGCGCGGCCCATTCTCACTACCTCCAGGGAGCTGTATGGAAATGGTGCGCTGTGCTCCTGGAATACATAGCCCATACTCTGAGCTAACTCTGTAACCCCCATAGAATTCACATCTCGCCCATCAATGTAGATTTTTCCGCTATTTAATGTTGCATCACCATGTATGCAATTAAGAAGCGTGGTCTTGCCGCAGCCATTGGGCCCCAGCAGGCATATAGTCTCACCCTTCTCGATGTTCAGGTTAATATCTCTCCATACTTCCTTATTACCATAGCTGAAGCTGGCTGAACAGATGGACACCTTGGCTGTCATTATCCCCACCCCCCTTTAGTTTTTCTAAGCAGATATGCGAAGAATGGAGCACCCACCAGTGCAGTAAGAATGCCCAAGGGAACTTCTGCTGGAGATATGATACGGGATAGGTTATCAATTAAGATCAGATATGCGGCACCTACCCAGAGTGTGGTAGGCATGAGCACACGGTGATCAGGACCCACCATCATGCGGCATAAATGGGGTATGACTAAACCTACCCAACCGATAATACCGCAAAAGGCCACTATCGAAGAAGAGATAATAGTAGTACAAACGATGATGATTCCCTTGAGCAATTCAGTATTTATTCCCAAAGCCCTAGCTTCCATTTCACCCATGGAAAGAATGTTAAAACGCCATCGAATTAGTAACAATCCCAGGCTGCCTGCCACAATTGGCAAAAGCGCTACCGGCAAATCTTCTAAACCAACATTGCTTATACTTCCCATTAGCCAGAATAAGATGGCTGGAAGCTTATCCTCCGTATCAGCCAGGTATTTAAGCAGAGAAAGCAAGGATTGGAATAAGGCGGAAACAACCATTCCAGATAGAACGAGCATAAGAATTGGGGTCGTTTTATAAATGCGGCTGGTAAAGTACGTGATAGTGACGGCAACAATGCCAAAAAAGAACGCACATATCTGAACCATAACCAGGGAACCGTCCAAAACTATAGCTAGCGCTGCACCAAAGCCGGCTCCAGATGAAACTCCTAATATGAAAGGACTTACCAGGGGATTATGAAACATCCCCTGGAAGGCGGCACCGGAAATAGAAAGGCCTGCGCCAACAGCTCCTGCCATGATTGCACGAGGCATCCTTATGCGCATTACCACCGTTTCTGCGGTATCAGTCCAGGTCTGCTCTATTGGAATAAACAGCAGATTCTGGGCCAGTATCTTGATTACTGTTAGGGGATCGATTAAAAGTCTACCCAAGAACAAAGAAATAAAGAAAAACACAAAGGGAAGACTAATGAGTAGGGCAGCTTTTTTCCAGGAGACCTTCTCTTCGTCTATCTCAGTCTCCAAGTTATTATATTTCTCTATCGGTATTGTCTCCGCCTCACTACTTGTCGTGCGCATTGTCTTGCCCCCAGTTTTTATCGATCATATGCCATCCACCCAACCAGCGAGTACCTTTTCTGCCTCCTCGGTTTTCAGGTCATAGTCATAAAATGTCTTATAGTAATACTTCATTTCTTTTATTAGATCAACATCTTGAAACAGATCAGGGTGTAGTTGTTTTGCTAACCAGTAGTAGTATAGAGGCTGGCTGGTCCCCTTATCCAGGAAGAAAACACCGGCAGGAATACGGTAGAGGCGGTTATTCTTGACGGCAGGCAGTGTAGCCCAATCAGCATTGGTTTTAAGGTCTTCAATAATCTTCTCAGGACTGTGACCATGATTGTCAACTATAATTACTTCCGGTTTCCAGGCAAGCAGTTGTTCTTTGGTTATCTCGGGGAACTGGCCGCCCTTTTCGGCGCTTACCAACTTGCCTCCACAGAGGTCAACCTCATATAATCTTGGATTGAGAGGGTATGTAGAAAGGATATTCGTATTCCAAGTATTTCCCCAGTATACAATGGGGCGCTTGTCCTCAGGAATTGTGGAAGTACGGGCTTTTATTGTCTCAACTGTTTCATTCATGTATTTTTCCCATTCTGCATAGCGCTGGGGCGCATTACCGCCAAGCAATTCGGCCAGGAATGAAATCTGTTTCTTAGTACCTGCCAAAGCTTCCTCCAAGTTTTTGGGTTTTGAGCCTGTTTCAGTTATCACAACTGCTGGTATACCCGCCTTGTCGAACTTCTCCAATTCTTGAGCATTGTTCCAATAGATAACCAGGTCAACTCCCTTATTGATAAACTCTTCCACATTCACCGGTGACTGGGGACCAACCCCATCAATACCTGGATATTTGCTCAGGTCCGGATTAGTCAAGAGAGCCAGTGGATAAGCAGTCTTATGGTCGCTTCTTACTAAGCCTATCTGGTCCTTGGCCCCCAGCATGAAAAGCAATTCATAAGTTGGTCCCTGCATAGTGGCTACTTTCTTGGGATTCGTTGGGACGTTCACAGTTCTGCCAGCCATATCAACTATCTGCCGGGTCGCGGAAACCGACTGTTTCGATGCAGGGGTCTCCTTCGAAGCTTTAGAACAGCCACAGATACCGCTTACTATTGACATAATAAGTAGTGTACTTAACAACAATCGACCAATCTTTTTCATGTTATGCTCCTCCTTTTTTTTAATGGTTTCGTGAATTCTCTTTCGGTTTCACCTCCAAAAATAAAAAATCCTCCATAAAGGAGGAAAAGATATGTATATCGAGGTCGCAATAAAAAAATCACGCGCACCCTGTCACATTCTTTTTCTCCTTTCCATTGGGAGGCACAATCGTTTCCAATTGTACCCTAACGACATGCAGGCTTACCAGAAGGCAAAGATACATTTACTCATGCCCATTAATTCGGCCATATAGCGTTAGGGCATCACATAGTTTATGATATCCAGCGACTAACACCATACCAATATAAATACCTTGATGCGGAAGCTGATATTTTTGCGGCAACGAGGAGGTTTTTTTATGAGGAAATATGGAATCATTTTTACGCTATCGCGTCTTATCTTCGATTCTCAAACATGCAGTGGATTAGAAGATAATCGTCGATAACCCGGCTAGTTTATTTCTATTTGGGTGTAGTTGAGAGTCCTAAAAAGGCAGCAATAAACAAACTAGACGGCTTATTTGGGGAATACGCCGGACGTTAAAACAAAAACAGTATCAGTTTTAATAAACGTTAATTATATTTAATTGGTCATACTTTGTTGGCAATTTGGTTGGCAATTCTTAAAATCGGGGTCTATGAACATAAAAAGCGAGGGCTTGCAACCCTCGCTAGTTCTTACTTCTTATGGTGGGCGCAACAGGATTCGAACCTGTGACTTCTACCGTGTGAAGGTAGCACTCTCCCGCTGAGTTATGCGCCCATTATCTACTATATTGCAATATAGTTTATCATTTCTTTAGTGATGTTTCAAATCACAAACTATTATCCATAATGAAATATAAGCCTCAGATAAAGAATATTTATTACAAAATTAATTTACTGGGCTAAATTGGTTTACTTGCTACAATATATAGTAATCTTGCCGTTGTAATCTTATTGCCATTGGCTCTTTATTGCATTAACCATCAGCGCTGTGAAGTACATACAACTTGTTCCATCAAAGCGCCTACTATTTTCATGCCTGGTTGTGCCTACAGACAAGGAGGGGTATCATTACTACTAGCAGTAAAGTTTACGAAGGCTGGATCAAAGATGGTTTTGGACCGGTATTAAATAAGGAAAGTGGAGGAAAGCGGCAGTCTTATAGCCACAGGGGGCATCTCAGTTGACCCCAATGCCATGACACCGGAAGGAATCAAGCAGCCTAGAGGAAAGGATTGTATCATATGGTGCACCAGGATTGACAGCTACTTATGACTAAATGGTGGATATGTTGGAGGTATGTGGATATGAATAATATTAAAACGGAAAAGAACATAGCGGAAACCGAGGAAATTCTCGACCGGACGCAGAGTCTTTGCCCCGTATGCTTAGCAAGGATCCCGGCGGAAAAGGTCAAAATCGGAGATAATGTATACCTGCGAAAAACTTGTCCTGATCATGATAGTTTTCAGACGGTGATCTGGCGAGGAAAACCGGATTATATGGACTGGGTCAAGGAAAAAAAGCCAGAGCCTCCTAAGGTTCGCCTGAGCGAAACAGATAAGGGATGTCCCTTTGACTGCGGTTTATGCCCCGAACACTTTCAGCAGGTTTGTTGTGCTCAATTTGAGGTCACCCAGCGCTGCAATCTCCAATGCCCGGTTTGTTTTGCCGATGCCGGAAAAGTACAGGAAAATGATCCTACTATGGAAGAACTACTGGAACAAATGAAACTTCTCCGGGATGCATACGGTCCATGTAATATTCAGCTATCCGGCGGGGAGCCAACGTTAAGGGATGATTTGCCGGATATCATTAATAATGCACGTTCATTAGGATACACATTTTTTCAATTAAATACTAACGGTATAAGGCTCGCCCATGATTTAGATTATGTTAAAACCCTAAAAGAAGCAGGGCTATCAACCGTATTTTTGCAGTTTGATGGAACCAAAGATGAAATATACCGGAAACTGCGGGGTAAAGACCTAATGGCCATCAAGCAAAAGGCTATTGAGAACTGCGGTCGTCACAAATTGGGCGTTGTTCTGGTGCCAACACTGGTTCCTGGTATAAACACTGATAATATAGGGGATATAATACATTATGCCTTGCAAGGAATGCCAGTTATCAGAGGCGTTCATTTTCAGCCTATCAGTTATTTTGGGCGTTATCCTCTTCCCCCAAAAGATGAAGACCGCATCACATTGCCTGAAGTATTGAGAGCAATAGAGGACCAAACAGAAGGCCTCTTAAAAGTAGAAAATTTTGGCCCTTCGGATTGCGAAGATACCAGATGCTCTTTCCATGGCGATTTTATTTATTTTGAGGATGGAAAACTAACACCCCTTACCCGGAAGCAAAATAGCTGCTGCTGCAGCCCTAATAATTTACAGGAAGACTCCGTTCGCAGGGCTCAAAACTTTGTAGCTACACGATGGGTTATTCATGAAAATTTTGCGCCCATTAATTTTAGGCAAAATAACCATCAAAATGATCAATTCGATAGATTATTGGACCGGATTTGGAACTATCGCATAAGCATTACCTGCATGGCCTTTCAGGATGTGGAGAATATTGATTTAAAACGCCTGAAGTATTGTTGTATACAAGTGGTAAAAAACGGTAAAACAATTCCGTTTTGTGCTTACAACCTATCTAGTCGGGATGGACAACCTTTACACCGAGGCAAATAAAACTAAAAGAGAAAAGGAGAAACTAAGATGAAAATTGCAATCAGTGCTAATGGAAACACCCTTAATGACATCGTCCCGGAAGAATTTGAGAAAAGCCCCTACCTGCTTATTGTAGAAACAGATGATATGAGCTATGAGGTATTTCCCAATCCTGACCCCGACGGTTTAGGTCTGGAGATGGCTGAAAAAATCGTGGAAGAGGATTGTGAAGCACTCATCTCAGGAACTATTGAAAAGCCCGCCTTCGAGGTCTTAGTAGCCGCTCATGTGACAAGATATTACGGAGCTAACACTGTTGGCAAGGAAGCCTTGGACAAGATGGAGGTTCGTAAGTTAGATTTTATCAGAGTTCCTAACGGTGAAGTTTGGGAACCCCATAATCATTCCCATGGGAACTTCTTCAATTGAGGAACCGCTGATTGCAATAATTTATAAATAGTTAACCAACTAGTCGGAACTGCAATCTAAGGAGATGTTTTTGTGAAAAATTTAAATTTATATAAGGAAGCTGTAAAACTGCTGCAAAATAATGAAAGTTTTGTTATGACCACTATTTTTGACAAGACGGGTTCGGCTCCGCGCACCGCGGGTGCCAAAATGCTTGTGCGGGAAAGCGGTGAGATATTAGGAACCATCGGCGGAGGAAGAATGGAAGCTGACGCAATAAATCTTGCCAAGAAAATATTCGCTTCCAGGCAAACATTGATTCATCCTTTTGATTTAACTAGTAGTGATGTCAAAGCAATGGATATGATTTGTGGCGGCAAGGGTGAAATACTGCTAGATTTTGTGGATGCCGGAGATGCAAACAACCTAATAATTTATGAGTCAGTGGTACAAGTTTTGGAAAACAAGGAAAAAGCATGGTTTATAACTATTCTGAATAACCAGGCTGGTTCTCCACGCCAGCAGTGTCTGGTGAAATCTAACAAGAGTTTAGTAGGCAATATCAATTGCGATCCCTATATCTTAGACAAACTTATTAATGGACCTGCCAAAATTTCTATCCATGCCGAAGTCATCAATAACCAGCGCTTTTTGGTAGAACCTCTCCGCCAGGGGGGGACAGTTTTTGTTTTTGGTGCTGGTCATGTATCACAAAGAGTTGCTGCTTTAACTGAAATGGTAGGATTCAGAACGATCGTCCTTGATGACCGGGAAGAGTTTGCCAATCGGGAGAGATTCCCGGAACCAATACAGACCATGGTTATTGATTCATTTGAACACCTTCCCAATCTGGATATTGATGAGGACAGTTACCTGGTAATTGTCACCCGAGGACATCTATATGATAGGGTGGTATTGCAGCAGGTGCTTAGAAGCGGAGCAAGCTATATTGGCATGATAGGAAGCCGCAAAAAGACAAGTCAAATATATAGAGAATTGATGAATAAAGGATTTCATCAAGAAGAACTTGAGCAAGTTTATTCTCCCATTGGTCTGAATATCGGGGCGGAAACACCAGAAGAGATAGCTGTAAGTATTGTTGGCGAATTAATCAAGGTCAGAGCGGAAAAAGAAAACCTAGATAAAAATTAATAAGTGTCCATATTTTCCGGTAAAAAAATAATATCATTATGATAAGAAATGCTTGAGAGCGTATGCTCGCTGTGTAAATGGTAATAACCTCCACAATAGCTAGTAGGGAAATGTTCTAGTCTACACAGTCGAGCATACGCTCTCCCTCTGATAGTTCCTTCGCCATTAATGCGGCAATATTTATGCAAACACATAACGATAAGCTTCACTTATATGTCTTATAGGAATTACTTCTATATCCTCCAGACGGTCAGGGATGTCATTGCTATTAGCAAACGGTATAATAAATTTTTTAATTCCCGCTTGTCGCGCTCCAATCAGTTTTTCATGCAAAGCTCCTACAGGTTTTACCTGGCCTTGCAAAGATAATTCCCCGGTTATGGCTATATCCTGGCGAATAGCTTTGTTCTTTACGGCACTTAACATAGCCAGGTAAATGGCAGCACCTGCTGAAGGCCCGTCCACTTTGCCCCCACCAATTATATTGATGTGTAAATCATAGTTTCTAATGTTTTCACCGGTTTCTTTGCGTAATACCGTTGCTGCATTAAAAACCGAATCCCGAGCCATGTTACCAGCTGTTTCATTAAAACGGATATTGCCATTTCCCGGACTTTCAGCCAAAAAGGCTGCCGCTTCTAATTCAATCAAATGTCCCCGGTAGGCACTTACACCTACCCCAAATATTTTGCCAATTACTAATTCATGGGATGCACGGTTTATTTGGGAAGGGATTAAGCGGCTGTTTTGAATAGCTTCATAAACATGTTGTTTTTGGACTTTTATTTTCCGTGTTTTAGTTTGTACTTCATATAGGGCTATGGCATAGGCATCTACCAATATTTTGTTGGCTGTCCGGCCGTCACAAGTATAATCGCTAATTATGGTACTTACTCTATGGTCTATATCCAACTTAAGTTTTTGCGCTGACATTAGGACAATTTGTCTAATATGCTCCGGGGTAAGGGGTTCAAAAAATATTTCCAGGCAACGGGAGCGAAAGGCCGGACTTATTTGTTCCCGCTCCCGGGTAGTAGCTCCAATTAATATAAAATCTGCGGGTACTCCTTCTTCAAACATTTTTTTAATATAACGCGGGATACGATTATCTTGAGGATCATAGTAAGACGACTCAAAGTAAACCCTTTTATCTTCCAATACTTTTAAGAACTTATTCTGCAGAACTGGGTCCATATCACCTAGTTCATCAATAAAAAGAATACCCCCGTGGGCATCAGAGACTAATCCCTGCTTAGGTTCGGGAATACCTTCTTCCGCCAATTCCCGGCGTGCTCCCTGATAGATTGGATCATGGACAGAACCTAAGAGAGGGTTAGTTGACTCTCGTGGATCCCAGCGCAAAGTGGTTCCATCTACTTCAATAAAAGGAGCATCCTTCTCAAAAACACTTAATCCCATGTTTTTCACCATTTCCAGAGCCAGCCGGGCACAGGTAGTTTTACCTACCCCGGGTGGTCCATATAAAATTAGGTGCTGGGGATAAGGATTGCTCAAGCAGGCAATAAGCGCTCTTACTGCCTTATCCTGGCCAATAATTTCATCTAATCGGGTTGGCCTAAGTATTTCCAGGGCCGAACGGTTAAGACATTTACGTTCCATTTTTTCGAGTTTGCCCAATTTTTTTAACGTATGGGCATTCTCGCAAGACTTATTTTTTTCCTTTAAAATTTCCAACCTAATATCACGGACATATTCATTATATTTCTGTTCTATTCTAGTCTGAATACGGCTCTCTAACTCGTCTTCAACCTGACGACGGGCTAGCCTTTCTACTAAGAGTTCTTCTAGCTCATCTAACAGCTGAGGGATCTGGGCATCGGTATATTCATCATTTATAGTAGGATTTTCCTTAAGAATACGATTAAGAGCCAGCACTCTCTCCTTAAGTTTCAATGAACTCATCAGGTCAATAGCATCGAATTTGCTAGCTCTCATAATTAGACCCTGGGTACCATATATGCTATCCAGTTTTTTATAAATAGATTCAGTTCGCCATAATAATCTAGTGTTATTTTCCTGTTGTCTATCTGTTCCGGTATTATGCTTAGTCGAAAACTGCTGTTCCACAAAAATATCCTCCCGGGTATTAATCCGCTGCTTCCACCCGAACCTTAATCTGTGCCTGTATGGATGGATATATTTTTAGCTTTACCGGGTATTCTCCCACATGTTTTATCGGTTCCCCCAGGTCAACCTTTCTTTTATCCAACTTTATTTTAAATTCTTGATTAATGGCCTCACTTATTTCCCGGGCAGTAACGGCTCCGAAAAGCTTATCTCCGCCGCCAACCCGTGCAGTTATTGTAATGGTTTTTCCGTCAAGGAGTTCATATAAGGCCTGGGCTTCGTTTTTTTTCCGGTCTTTTTGTTTTTGCAGACGGATGGCCTTTTCTTCTTGTTCTTTGAGATTTGCTTTAGTGGCTTCCACGGCTAATCCCCGGGGTATCAAATAATTGCGGGCATATCCATCAGATACTTCTTTAATTTCCCCTTGTTTACCCAGGTTTTTAACATCTTGAGCTAATATAACCTTCATTTTCCGTCCTCCTGTTCCATGCGCAATTTCCTGAAATCCATTAAACTATCAAACACACCAATTACACTGAAAAATATAAGCGCCGAGGGTAATAATAGTACGCTCAATGTAACTAATGCAGCAGTATACCACGGTCTATGCTCCGGTTTTACCTGTCTTATTTTAAAAACAACTACTGACAGCCCATAATAAACGGAAATGGGAGCAATAACCACAAGGATATTAGAGCCAACGTAATAAAGGTTATTCATCTCTTCTCTGCCTACTAACCAGAAAGCCAGGCCAGCAATAACTATCCAGGCAAATTGCCAGGGCATGATCTCATTTTCATAAGGCCTCTTTATTAGACGTTCTAAACCTGCTTTACGGCACAGAAAAGAGACTATTAATAACATAAAAAATGTTGCCAAAATAGCCTGAAGATAGTAAAAAGCCGGCAGATGCCGGGCGGTCACTTCTACCATTTCCTTCATACTGTTTATAAGGCTCTCTTTGCTAATCCCCCGCTCCTCATACATGGCAATAATTCCAGACTGCTCCAATTGCTGTATGTTTTCCTCACAATAAATAGTTAATTGTTTTTCCAACTCCCCTATACCGACCTGCCCTGTGCTGAGGTAAATCACCCCTATAAACAAACTTACACCTATAACAGCTGTGGTTATACCCCATTTGTGAATAAATGAATACTGCTCACCGCTATTAGCCAATAACCCTATAATTAAGGCCGACAATCCAAAAAAGGCCAGATAATAAAAAAGCACGCTGGCACCTGCTAAAACATATAGTAAAGCTATGTTGAATAGAGCAACAGCCAGAAATTGTTTTCGGTTAAGCTTTACCGCTGCCAGGATTAAGCTGCTACCCCAGCCGATAGCTGTTAATATAGATATTGAGGGAAAACCTATCATAAGCAGGGTTAATAATGATGTGATTAGCAAATATTTTATAATACCAAGCATTAGTCACCTCTTGCTTTTCTGAAGATAAATCGCCAAATTTGATAGTTCTTTTTTCCAACTATCTTCTTCTATGGCATTGTTAATACTTATTCGCAATTTTTCCTTTATTCTGTTATCAACTAATAAAAAGCTAAATCCTGCCCTTTGACCTATAAGGTAACATATTATTATTATAGCAGCCAGCGCATCAAGAACAGCTTCATTTCCTTTCTCAAGAAGTGCTTTAAAAAGAGCTGCTACTGATTCAGCAAGCTCGGCCTTTAGCCAGTCAAGCATTTTCAGGTTCTTAGCAATTTCCAATTCATTGCTCTTCCCATTCACTATACCGCACCCCCTCAAGGTTCTGTTCTTCATTAAGAGGTGTATTTCCTCCTTAACTTAAGAAGGGTCTAAATACACTAAAGCCCCCATTACTGAGGGCTTAATAACTTTCTATTCAGATGTATATGGCAGCAGGGCCATTGTTCTAGCCCTCTTAATAGCTACCGTGAGCTGTCTTTGGTGGTGAGCACAATTACCGGTAATCCTACGGGGAAGGATTTTACCTCTCTCACTAATATACCGTCTGAGCCGTGGTACCTCTTTATAATCTATTTGTTCAATTTTATCAGCACAGAAATTGCACTGCCGCCTTTTTTTGCGCCTGTCTTTTTTCAATTGTTTCCCTCCAATCAGAATGGAATCTCTTCTTCATCCGGGTCCACTATGTCGATATCTTCTAATCTGACCTCGCGTCCCAGGTCATTCCAATCATCATTCTGGGGTTTAGCCTGGTCAATAGCGCTACCTGCGGAACTTGTCCCACCTTTATCGAGAAACCTAATATCTTCACATATTACTTCCGTTACCCACCTTTTCTGCCCATCCTGAGTATCGTAATTACGTACCTGCAGCCTTCCTTCTACTGCTACTAGTCTCCCCTTACCCAGGTAAGTGGCACAATGCTCGGCTAGCTTATTCCAAACCACAATGGGAATAAAATCTGCTTCTTCACGTTTAAATTTGCGGTTAACAGCGACCGTAAATGAAGCTACTGGAGTACCGTTAGGTGTATATCTTAGTTCCGGGTCGCGGGTTAAACGACCAATCAAAATAACTTTGTTTAACAAGGCTCTCCCCCCTATGGCCTATTTCTCATCCTGGCGTACTATAATATGGCGCAGGAATCGATCAGAAAGTTTGATTACTCTGTCTAACTCAGTAACCGTCTTTGGCTCACCCTTAAAGGACCAGACATTATATATGCCTTCAATATAGTCCTCAATGTGATAGGCCATACGCCGCTTACCCCACCCGTCAGCTTCGTTAATTAACTCTCCACCAAAATCAACGATTATCTTTTTCAGACGATCCTTGCTCTCGGTGATAGCTTCCTCAGCTAAATCGGGTTTAAGTATAAACATTATTTCATATGTGCGCATCACTACACCTCCTCCCTATGGACTACCCTTAATGGGAAAGGCTCCGGCGTTTACCGGAGCAGGGACTGATTTTGATTATACCAGTATTGGTTAAGTGATGCAAGAAGATATGATTGTTTACAAGCGTCCTTTAATTAATAGGCTATTAAGTTCGGATATCGGTTTCTCTATTATATAGGTCTCATTAAACAAACCTTTAAGAACAGCTATTTTACCATCCTTTCCATCCCGAAATCCAATAATGCAAAACTGTTCGTTCCTGGGCATATTTTGTACACTGACTAGGTCACCAACGGCAAAGGAATGGTTAGGAACCAGTCTTAATTCCATAATTATCCCCCCAGGCACATTACTGTAGTCTATATTATGCACCTATAAGGATTTGTGTGTTACCTACTCAACTCTCAACATCTTTTTTTCAAACTGTAAACGCGGGAGCATAACAATACGGTTGCAACCCTGGCATTTAATCTTAATATCTGCGCCCATACGTATAACCTGCCAGGTATAACTACCACAGGGATGCTGTTTCTTCATACGTACGATATCACCTAGATTAAACTTTTTGCGTTCCATATTATCCCTCCCCTATTAAGTGGTTATTATTTACAGTTCATTACTTTTATTGGCTTAAAACCTTTTTTTACTACCCGGCCAATATTAAAGCAGCAACTGTCTCTTTTAACCATGGCAGATAATAAATCTGCTGCTTTGTTTTCATTAACTGCTATTAATAAACCACCTGCGGTTTCCGGTGTAAAGAGCAGATCTTTTACAACTGCCTCAACGTCCGGGGCTATATTAACTTTGTCTTCCAGGTACTCCCGGTTGACGTAGGCTCCACCCGGTATAAGCCCCATATTAGCATATTCCAGACTCCCAGTCATAAACTTTAAGTAATTGGCAAATATCTCTATTTCTACATCACTACCTAAAGCCATTTCCAACAGATGACCAATAAGACCAAAGCCGGTAATATCTGTGGCTGCGTTTATCCCTACTTCTTGCATAGCTTCACTGGCATTGCGATTAAGCGTGGACATCCACTTCACTGCTTCAGTGTATGCTTCGGGCGATGCCATCTCCGCTTTGATGGCCGTGGCAATAATACCATTACCTATGGGCTTGGTTAAAAAAAGCAGATCACCGGGCTGTGCTCCAGCATTTCCGATTATTTTATCAGGATGCACCAAACCAGCTACTGCTAGGCCATATTTGGGTTCATTGTCGTCTACAGTATGCCCTCCCACCAGGTAAGCTCCGGCTTCAACTACCTTAGATAGCCCTCCTGCGAGAATCTCTTTCAAAATTTGCATATCTTCGCACTGGGGAAAACATACTACATTCATAGCCAACAAAGGACGCCCTCCCATGGCATATACATCATTAATGGCATTTGTGGCTGCTATTTGCCCAAATAGATAAGGGTCGTCGACCATTGGCGTAAAAAAGTCCAAGGTTTGGATTAAGGCCAGATCATTATTTAGTTTAAATATCCCAGCATCATCTCTGGTATCTATTCCTACCAGCAGGTTGGGATGAGTAGGTAAAGCCATACCCTGTAAAATTTCTTCCAGAACCCCCGGTCCTATTTTGGCTGCTCACCCCGCCGCCCGCACCATCTGGGTTAATCTGACTTTATCCATTAATCTTGAACCTCCTGTTATTCACCACAGCTTACACAGATAACACCAATTTACCTAGATTAATACTGAAAGATTAGTATATTAATTAAGACAGTTTTTCCCTATAAAGCGGAAACTTTATTCTCTTTCCCTATGCAGTAGCGGAAATTTAAGTTTCCGCTACGGAAGAAAGGTGAAATAGCTTGTTTCGTGACTTCAGGAGTACGCTCCGATGCATATTTAGCATTCAAATTGAAGCCGCGTACTTCCTAGTCACTCCGCGGATTCCGCGTCTAATTATTCAAACTTATGCATATTTATTTCTTTTGGCAGTGAAACCATAATTGAGTTTTAAATAGCGAGCGTTCATTATTGCTGTTTTTTGCGAGTAGTCCTTTTTCTCGTGGTCTTGGTAGTCTTGTCTGCAACAGTGGTATTACCAAATTCCTGCATAAAGGCCTTATAAGCTTTGTAAGTCATATAAACATCAGCCTTGCTGACCACTTCAAAGGGTGAATGCATACCCATAACCGCAACTCCGCAATCTACTACTTCCATTCCAAAATACGCCATGTAGCGGGCAACTGTGCCACCTCCGCCTAGGTCCACCTTACCTAGCTCGCCCACCTGCCAGACGACCTCATGGTTATCGAATAAATTGCGTATCGCACCTAAAAATTCAGGATTGGCATCGTTAGATTCAGATTTCCCCCGCGATCCGGTGTATTTGGTTAATACAACCCCTTGGGAGAGAAAACTACAATTCATTTTTTCAAATACATCGGGATAATTGGGGTCTACCGCTGCATTGACATCGGCGGACAGGGCAAAGGAATTTCTAAGGCACTGGCGTACCATAAAATAGTTCTGCTGTCCTGCCTTATACAGCAAATCAGCGACAATATTTTCTAATAATAAAGATTGCAGGCCGGTATTGCCGGTACTGCCAATTTCCTCTTTATCTACAAAAAGGCACAGGGCAGTTCTTTCCGGCTTTTCTACCTCGAGAATAGCCTGTAAAGAAGTATAGGCACATACCCGGTCATCCTGACCATATGCACCAACCATGCTGCGATCTATCCCTATTTCCCGGGCCGCATAGGCAGGTACTAATTCCAGCTCCGCACTAGTAAAATCATCTTCATCTATATCATAATTATCTTTTAGTAATTGCATGAAGTATTTCTTTATATTTTCACTATCCTGATCTTTCATTGGAAGTGTACCAGCCATAGCATTTAGGGACTCAGCGTTAATCACTTCCGAAGCCTTCTTTTCCATTTGCTCTTTTCCTAGATGGGGAAGGAGATCAGCTATAGTAAAAACAGGATCATCTTCTTTTTCTCCTATAGAGATATCTATCTTTTTCCCATCTTTTTTCACTACAACCCCATGTAAGGCTAAAGGCATTGATACCCAATGGTATTTCTTTATTCCCCCATAGTAATGCGTCTTCAATAAAACTATCCCATCAGCTTCATATACAGGATGGGCCTTCAAATCCAACCGGGGAGAGTCTATATGGGATACCACCATATTTAGACCCTCTTCTAAAGGGCGGGTTCCTATTACCAACAAACCGCATGTTTTACCTTTATGGGAGAAAACCAATTTTTGTCCTGGTTTAATCTCGGTAACCGTATCAAGGTCTGTAAAATTATTTTGCCGGGCGGTATTTACAATGTAATCTACTGCCTCCCTCTCCGTCTTAACCCGGCTTAGGAAATCTATATATCCCTGATTAAACTCATATACCTGTGTCAACTCTTCGTCGTTTATCCGCATCCAGACATTACGTTTTAATCTTTCCTTACTATCTGTCAAAGTTTTTACCTCCTCGATTATTTAGAATTAGATTACCTATGTTACCAATGACTTATGCGTTGCTTATTAACTGAACATAGTGTAAAGAATGGTTTATATAGGCGAATAGTTTTAGCAATTGCTCCAATAAGGCTGATCCTTGCAAATAAGTCGTAGTTACAATAGCTCCTGGTATACCTATATCAGCTAACATCTCTAATGGCGGTAGTAGAAGGCCAACCACTACGGTCATTAAGATAAGGTTTTGACCCACCATCAAAACCAAACCTAAACTGCGATTTACCCCAGATAATATACCCCGAGCCAGCAAAAAGTCCAACAAATAGCCAATTATTTGTACTAATTTTCTCCCTAAGACAAGAATTAATAAAAAAGATAGAGCAATTATAAAAGATGATGCAAGAATGGAAGCGGGATCTGTCCACCCATACTCATGGCCTAGGGTTTTAGGAATGTCCTGATTTAGAACCTGTAAAAACAACTTATCCTGTAAAAAGTTAGTTAGCCAGGTTTCAATTCCCCAGTTATGCTCGAGATATATAGCCAATTCCTTGTGAAAAGCGATAGCTGCCAGTAACCCCACTAATAAACCTACCAGTCCTCCAACCACCAGGAAAAGGCCCTTCTTTAATCCAACCAAGGCGCTAAACGCTAATACTGCTATAATTATATAATCTATTATGTTTAGCTGCATAGTATCCCCCGCTATTATTATCCATATTATAGCATAGTGCTATTATAGACAGGGTACCAGTGTTTTTAGCCAAAAAAATACTATCTACGACTATATACATATTTATCCATTTGAGGTTTCTTGACAAAAATAGATTGGCTTTGTTATTTTGAAATAGATTAAAACTAGTTAGAACTATTCAAAATCCACTAGTTACTATTGGAGTTGAAAATGGATTTTTTTCAAAACGTAAGCGACTTGAGCGTATCTGCGGTCGTAAATTATATTCGAACATTTGGCATTTTGGCTCCGGTGGTAGCATTTTTCCTTTTTGTAATTCAAGCTGCCTTGCCTGTTTTCCCTTATGTAATTTTAGCCGCTGCTGGCGGATTATTATTTGGGTTTAAAACGGGATTTTTGTTATCCTGGCTCGGAGCACTGGCGGGGGCTTGTTGCGCTTATTGGATTTGCAAATTATTAGCCGGGGACTGGGCTGCGCGTAAAATAAAAGAACGCTTAGGCTATAATATTGAAGATATTGATAATGAAATGGCATTCTGGACCATAATAATTGCCCGTATTATTCCTATAGTCCCTACTCCCTTAATAAATGTTGCCGCTGCCCTGGGGGGTGTTTCTTTTTGGAATTTTTTCTTTTCTTCCGCTATTGGTAAGGTACCTAGCGCGGTCCTATATACCGGTTTGGGCATTTGTCTTTTCAAGAGCAGAGACATAAAACTCAGTTTAGCTATACTAGGATTTATTCTGGTCCTAGTTTTAGCGGGACGTTATCTTCGTAAAAAAAGCCGCTTTAACTTCCCTTATCGTTCCTCCTAAATATTTCCAAATCCTGCTGTTTTTCCCCGCTTGTAATTTGTATAATCTTTACAAGGGTTATTATAACTATCATTATTTTTACACAACTGATACCACATATTCTGTAAACCATTTTAGGAGGTTAATTAGTGCATAAGGAACTAGTTGCCAATAAAAAAATTCTTTTTAGCGAATCCCTAATACCAGTAGCTGAAATAGCTCAGATGCCCTTTAGGCCAAAAAGATTTCGCTTTGAGGAAAGCAAAGAGTTTCTCATGAGCCAGGGTAAAAATATTGAGGATTTCTACTATGAAAGGTTTTCCCCCTTTTCTTGGTTTGTATATTACCGGAATTTTGTAGTTATTAATATACCAGCATTCAATGTCCAAACCCTTAAAGATATGAACATAGCCCAAGCAATTGATTTTGAAACTGCCCGTTTACAGTCATGCTTGGAAAAAAGACACTATGAATCTTTTTTTAACCTGATAGATAAAAGGGTAGCCCTGGAAGCTTATCTTAAGCTTTTTCCCATAATTCCGGATGAAGAAAAGTATCGCCTTTTTTGGTATAATTTTTCCCGCTTACGACTTGGGTTAGAAGACTTTAAGCCAGAGTTTATTAATCTAATACAGAAATATAAACTTCCCATAAAATTACCTATTGATGAACAAGGCTATATAGAAATATTCCGGGGTCATAAAGGTACTAACTCAGTGTCTATGTCTTCCTCCTGGACACAAGATATAAACACCGCCATCTACTATGCCCATCAAATTCATGCCGGAGGCAAAGTATTTAGGGGGAAAATACACCAGGAAAAAGTTCTTGCCAGTATTAAATATCGCAACGAAAAAGAAGTTATCTGTTTCCCGGGGGAAGTTAAGAATATTGAAGAAGTGAAATTTATAAATATATCTGAACTAATGCCGCAATTAAAAAAAGCTAGGGTTATAGATTATTACGAAAGGTACTCTGCTTTGCTAAGGGATATTTATTTCTATAAGCCGTGCGGTATCCATGGTTTATCCCATACTCGCAGGGTCCTGTTGTTATGCTTAATCCTGGCCTGGATGGAAAATTTAGATAAGAAAGATTGGGATCTGCTAAGCCTGGCTGCTATTTATCATGATATTGGACGTACCAATGATAATTTTGATCCCCAGCATGGCCGAGAAAGTTTTAATAAAGCTGAATCTCTTAAATTAATTACCCCTGAGCTTAAAGAACATGAAATGCTGCGCTTCATTATTGAAAACCACTGTATCAGTGACCATCACGCAGCACTTAGTATAAATGAATACAGGGTAAATGACCCAAAACATTTGCTTACCCTATATAAAATATTTAAAGATGCCGACGGGCTTGATCGCATTCGCATCAACGACCTGGATGTCAAACAGCTACGCACTTCCTCCGCCCCCAAACTCCTGCTCATAGCCCGGGAATTGCTGGAGAAAATTTGCTAATAACGCTGCGAAAATAGACACTGAGGACACTGAAAATTATGAATTTAATGTTAAATATTTAAAATTCAAAATTGATTTTAAAATATGCATAAAGCTGAACAATTAGACGCGGAATACGCGGAGGGTAATAGACACAGCAACATTGATTGTGAAACCGCAAGGTGAAACATCAGGAGTACCCGTAGGGTGATTACACCCCCAAAGGGGGCGCTGATGTTCCCTTCGGTCACTATTAAGGTAGCAGGCCATTCGGGCGCACAGATTTACACTGATTTTTTTTGTACTGATGACTGAGTTTTTGTAACTATTTATTAGCAGATACCCGGGTTTCATTAGGGTCTGCCAATTAGGAATAAAATTTCAGAATCAGTGTATTTCATAATGCTCAGTGTCCATCAGTGTCTATTATCCAGAACTCAGTCCCCGAATAGCCAGTCGAATAATTTACTGTTTCCAATACTCTGGCAAAAGCAGTAGCAATAAGGGGAAAACTTCCAAACGGCCTATTAGCATAAGTATGCTTAATAAGTATTTGGCGGCATCCGGCATAAAGCTATAGTTGGAATCAGGTCCAACCAGACCGAAACCTGGTCCTACATTACCTAGACAGGCCACAACAGCAGTGAGGCTAGTGGATAAGTCTATCCCTAACATGGTTAAAACCATAATACCAACAGCAGCCAGCATTAGAAATATAAAAAAAAGTTGGGCAATATGGGATACGCGATCTTCATTTATTACCCTGCCCCCTAAACGTAATGGCAATACTGCCTTGGGATGAATCATTCTTTTGAGTTCATTTACTGAACGATGTATTAAAATTAAATAGCGGCCAATTTTTATGTTGCCACTAGTTGAACCCATACAACCGCCAGAAAACATTAGCAAAAATATTATTCCTGCTGCCGTGGGTGACCAAGTCTGATAATTGTCCACGACAAATCCCGTAGTGGTTATTATAGATACTACCTGAAAAATTGCAGTTCTTATTTTCTCTTCCCAGTTTAATAATGATCCGGAATAGCTAAGGCCTATTACTACTATTAAACTAGCCACCAAAACTATACCTACATATAATTTAAATTCCGGACTCTTGCCATAGGTAAGAAGATTACGGTTCTTAAAAGCTAAATAATGCAGGGAAAAACTTGTTCCTCCCAGGAACATAAATATTAATATGGTCCAATGGATTAAAGGATTACTATAGTAAGCAATACTAGTATTCCTAGTCGAAAATCCTCCCGTCGACAGGGTAGTAAAGGTATGACAAAGGGCATCAAACAAATTCATACCAAAGGCTAATAATAATATTAAACAAGCTAAACTAAGTACTATGTAAGTTTTCCACAATTTCTGAGCAGTCTCGCGAATACGTGGACTTATTTTATCCTGGATAGAGCCTCCTGGTAATTCCGCTACAAATAACTGATTGCCTTTTACTCCCATACCAGCTATAAGGGCAATGAATAGTATGATTATACCCATCCCGCCTAGCCACTGGGTAAGGCAACGCCAGAACATTAAACCCTTGGGCCATACTTCTACGTCTTCTATTACCGTAGCACCAGTAGTTGAAAAACCAGATACCGTTTCGAAAAAAGCATCAGTAAACGATAAGTAGCCTGAAAACAAAAAAGGAAAAGAGCCAAATATAGAAACAATAATCCAGCCTAAACCAACTAATGCAAAGCTTTCCTTTAAATTAATTGGGGCCCTAGTATTAAAAAAATATTTTAGTCCCAATCCGCTGCCAATACTAATAACGGCAGCAATCAATATGCCTTTGGTAACCGGTTCTTTATAAGCAATCGACCAGGGCAAACAGGTTAACATAGCTAAGCCGACTATTAATACCAGGAAACCAAGATTATTTATTACTACTGCTGGTCTAATCAACGCTATTTTCCTCCGTTTACAAAGAGGCGCTCAATTTTGGGTATACTTTTAAGGATAGAAAATACCATTAAGCGATCATGGGACTTTATTTCAAAATTCCCATCAGGAATGAATACCTGCTCATCCCGCATTATGGCTCCCACTACCGAACCATGGGGAAATTTAATATTGCGCAGTGCTTTATTAACTGCTACCGCCCCGGGTTGAGCACGAAGTTCCAGCATCTCGGCCCGGTCATCACCAAATACCGTAACCGATATGATATCTCCTTTACGAACATGTTTTAAAATTACTCCTGCAGTCAGTGTGCGTGGATTTAGTATAGCGTCAATACCAATTTGTTCCACTAGGGGCATGATATCCGTTTTCTTAACCTGGCAAACGGTCTTTTTTACCCCCAGGTTACTGGCTATCAGGGAGCAAAGTATATTAATCTTATCATCGTCAGTTAAAGCAATAAATATATCAGAAGATCCAATATTCTCTTCCTCTAATAATTGATTGTCACTGCCGTCACCTTGTATTACCAGGCTGTGCTTAAGTTTATGGGATACTTGGCGTGCCCTAAGCGGGTTCTTCTCTATTATTTTTACCTTAATATCAGGTCGCCGTGATTCTAATATTTCAGCTAAATAGTAGCCTGTACGCCCTCCGCCCAGAATAGTAACCTGCTCTACCATTGGGGTACTAAAACCTAAAACATGTTCCACTTCTTTCATTTGCGAGGTACGAGCCATAACATTTATATGGTCCCCTGCCTGAAGAATATCATCACCACGAGGTACGATAACATCCTGCTGCCTTTCAATGCAAATAATGTTATAAGGAACGCTAGTATTTAGTTCCTTAATTTTTTTGCCCACCAAAGGAGATCCCCATTTTATCTCTAATTCCAGCATTTGTACTTTACCATTGGCATAGTAGTCAACATTAAGGGCTTCAGGATGATTAACAATCTCTGCAATCTCCAATGCAGTAATTCTTTCCGGATTGATGATTATGTCTATGCCCATAACCTCTTCAAAGGAAAAATCCTTTATTTCTAAGTAGTCCGGATTTCGTACCCGTGCTATGGTTCTTTTAACCCCGTATCTTTTGGCCAATAAACATGCTACCATATTTAGTTCGTCATACTCAGTAACTGCCAGCAAAAGGTCAGCATTGCGGACGCCGGCAGCCTCTAGAACCGATGTAGACGAACCACTGCCTCCTATTACTTGTACATCCAGATTTTCTTCGAGAATAGCCTGCCTTTCAGAGGACTGTTCTATCACTACCACATCATGGTCTTCTTCCGATAGCAATTTGGCTATACTATACCCTACTTTTCCGGCTCCAATTATAATAACCTTCAACAATAATCACCTATATCATATTAAATAATTATTTAATTATAACTCAACATGCTCAGATTATATAGCTATTAGTGCGAAAATACTCCTAAAGCACCTATTTAGTCCCCTATATACAATATATGTGGGGAAATCTTATATCAGATAAAATCGAGAAAAGCAAGGTGAGTGATAAAAGCATTTTTTCCATGTTTGTGGTTATAACAATAAATCTAGGTTGGCTTACTAGAGGCAACGAAAATGCGAAAAAGGGACTCTCCTAAACATTTATTCTGACAATATTGGTTTTGCTGGATTGGAAGTAAGTAGAACCTTCCCCTTGTCTATCCTACATTTTTGACCGTAATCTTTCCGGTTGCATCTTTACCTGTGATTCGTATATCATATTTATCCGATTCAGATACGGTTACGGTAAATAGCCCTGACCTAATATCCTTCCCCGTATAAGGTTCACTGCCGTTTTTACCGCTGACCGTAAGATCAATTCTTCCGTCTTCTCGGACAACCTCAATCTGCAACATATCCCCCTTATTAAGGGATAATTCGCACTTTTGGTTTGAGCTCCAATTTTTGAAATCCATCGTGAATCCTTTTCCATTTGGATTTTCAAGTATAACAATGCTGCCCTTTGGTGCAGTGCAGCCCGAGATTGCCATTATGACGGCAATTATCAGGAACAGAAAAATAACCTGTCGCATTATGTGGGTCTTCATTATTTGTTTTCCAAAAAACATACCACTAGCTCCCTTATAAATTTTTCCCGCTCGTTGATCCATGGGCTGTGGCCAGAATGCTCAAACCAGACAATTCCTTTATCGGGCGCATCCAGTACCTGCACATATTCTTCGACCAACACCGTCGGGGCATTGACATCATGCCGACCCAGGAAGAAATAAACCGGCACATCCAATGTGGTGTAATCCGTTCTCAAATCAATGGAATAAAGCTGTTGATACACATGATTATATGTGTTGACGATGCCACGGAAAAAATTGATTTTATCAAGCAACCCATATTCGGAGGAACAGATGTCCCGAATGGTGTTATAGCCGGGATTGTGAATTTCAGGGTTTTCAGCCATGTATTCGCTGAGATAATTCAGATACACTGCGCTTTTCCATGTTACGTCCTTGCCATAATAGGGTGGCTCACCGTTTGCCGTCAGCCGTTCAATGAGAGCGGTGTCGCCTTTATTTTTAGCAATTTCCATTGCCTTGGCGTAATCAATCCGTTCGGTTTCGGCAAAATCCACCATTTGCCCTGTTCCGATCAAGGCATGATAAGACTCCGGGTGCTTATCAACAAGGAAAATCCCCAAAGCGCTGCCCCAAGATTCACCCACCAGATAAATTTTGTTCTGTGAAAAACGCTCTTTCAGGTACTCCGTCAGAGCATAACCATCTTCAATATAGGTCTGGACAGTAATATTTTCTATTTTTTCTGCATAATAGGACTTTCCGGAGCCCGGCTGATCCCAGTTGACAACGACAAAGTGTTTCTCCAACTCAGCCAGCTCATGCCGCACCGCCGCCATCTGCGTGCCACCGGGACCGCCCGCCAAAAAGAGCAGGACAGGCGCATTTTTGTTCCAACCTCTCAGGCTGATCCACTGCTTCCTGCCGTTCAGTTCAAGTTCTACAAGCTCGGCAATACTATTATCAGGTGTATTTCCCTTTTCATCAACAATGGGTGGAGTGGAGGCGGTGAGCTGGGATATGGTAAGCAAGCCCGCGTTCATTATTATCACTATGGCGAAGAATATTATTGTTTTTTTCAAACGAATAAGAATCCTTGGATTCGACTTTTTCCTTACGAGTGCCATGACATAAAATACCGACAGGAGTAAAATACCTGCGAGTGTAATAACAAATAAAACGGCTAAAAAGAAAAATGCAACTACTTCAATCATCATAAACCTCCATTATCGTTTAACATATATCCCTTCAAGGGCGTTACCCATTAGCAGAATGTCGGTGATGCGGCTCAATACAAACATCCTGGTTATTACGAATTAAGTCCAACTTATGACCTTATTTTGCTCCATGCATTTCCTTTTGTCGCCTAGTTCTGCTCATTGACCCCTTCCCCTAATATTTTACTTTATAACACATTGGGAAGTTTGTTTAATGGAACAAAACGAAACGTCCCCGCCGTTTCATTCTACCCCTAAAGCTTGAATGTTAAAAACGCGATAAATAAGTAAGCATATTTTCCAGTACAGCCCAGTAAAGGAAGACTAGGCCAAGGGTACGCAAAGGAGGGCAAACCATGATTATTGAAAGCTCCGCTATGATTTTAACATCCAGTCATCTGCGGAAGAAACTGCCACCGAGGAACAAAGCCTGCGTTTTGGAACAGGAAAACCTACTCTCGCATCCGCAGCTGATACCACACAGCAAGCTCTTGTCACTATTCCTGCTGACAGCCTGGAAATCTCCCCGGAGGCAAGGCAGATGGCAGCAACCGAAGCGAAAGAGGAGGAATACGTCCATCTTTCCTTTCAAGATGAAACTAAAATTAGGGCTTTACAAACCTTGATCGAGGCTTTAACCGGCAAAAAAATACGTTTTGTAATTCCGCGCCTGAAAAAGGGCCAGGTCATGGATGAACAAAACCTGGCAAAACTACGCAGCCTGTCTGTCGGGCAATCAGGCAGCTGGGGTCTGGAGTACCAGAAAAGGAGGTTCGAAGATAGATATTGCGGCAGCATCGATTGTAATGAGTCAATCTATTCAAAGCGGATAGCCAAGCTGGTATCCGCCTTAACAGTTTCAAATGCACCTTTTTTGAATTTTTTATACCATTGATTGCTGATGGACCAAAAATTGCAATAGGACAGACGCCGGGGCGGCATAAAAGGGTGTGGTTTTACGATATAGTGTAATAGCCCAAGTAATGAGGAGGGGCTGGCATGAATAAAGTTGTCCGAAATCTATGGTTATTTATTTCCATTGTTATTATCAGTGGGTGGTTAGGGGTCCTAGTTGATTCTGTCCTCACCGAGCAGCCCGAAGGTGATTCTCTGGGTATGGGGATATGGTTGGTATTACCTCTGCTAACGGCCTTGGTAATCATTCTGATTTCACGGCTCAGTTGGAAAGAGCTTGGCTTAAAACCGAACTTCAAAGGAAATATTAAATGGTACCTGGCTTCGATGCTTATTTTCCCAATTGTAACCGCCATCGTTATGATGATTGGAGCGGCTGCGAGTTGGATAGACTTATCCGCATTTGATCTCAGACCTTTTATTTTGGCGTTTGGCAGTACTTTGTTTGTTAATTTTATTATAGATATCTTTGAAGAGACTGCCTGGCGCGGTTTTCTGACTTCCCAACTTCTCAAACTAAATCTTAATGACTGGAAACTATATCTCATCATCGGCTGTGTGTGGACCGCATGGCATATTCCATATTATTTGGCTTTTTTGCCGGAGACAGATTTACAAGCGGTAATGCCGGTCAGTCGGTCTGTCTATGTCGTCGTCGCTTTTAGCACTTTCTTATGCTGGACGGTGATGTTTACTGAGCTTTTCCGGGTGACAAAGTCAGTTTGGCCCTGTGTAATATTGCATACGGTAGAGGATTCACTTATAAATTTGTTAGTTATATCAGGTTATATCAGCATCGTTGCCGGAAAAGAAATACTGGTTTCCCCAATCAATGGAGTCATTGCTTCAATTTTGTATTTAGCTGTGGGGCTGGGAATAAGAACCTATAGAATAAAATCTTACGGAATGCAATCAGACCAAATCCTTATATAAAAAATTACTAGATAAAAAAGTAAAAAAGTTGGATAGTCTATTGGGAAATGGTGGGAAATAGGTATCGCAAATTTACCGCGAATTTGTTTGCCGTGTAACTACAATAATGTTCTAAAACCCAATTAAAATGGCGGAAGCGTGTGGGAATCGAACCCACCCACCGCAGGATCACTACGGCGCAAACTGGATTTGAAGTCCAGGCGACCCACCAGGACCGATCCGCTTCCTCTAAATTCACATCCGCCTAATAAAGTATATAGACCTTTTTATCAATTGTCAAATTTCATGCAATTTTTACGAAAATTAGGTAAGTTATTATATCTCGTTTAGTCAACTGGGCTATGGTTAAATATCTTTGGCCAAATTCCCACATCAACAACCGATAAGGAGTTTATAAGTAATTAAAATGCCCTCAAAGAAAAAGGGGTTCTATAACCCCATTAATCGCTACCGTCCCGTACAATAACTGATTCTATTTCATAGCCTCTGTCTTTTATTTCTTCGACTACCGGACCATAATTTAATTCTTCCAAACGAATAATCATTTTATACTTGCTTTTTTTATTATCATAGTAAACTACTGCATTAATAACATTAATACCTCTTTGAGCAATTAATCCAGTAACTTCCGCCAGACTACCAGGGCGATCTTTTACATAGACATCTATGCGGGTATGAGCTTTTCTTACTCCCAGTATATCAATAAAAGCATCGAAAATATCGGTCTCAGTAATGATTCCAACTAGTTTTCCATCATCTATTACTGGTAAACCACTTACTCTATTCTGCCGCATAACTTTAGCTGCTGTTTCAATATAATTGTCAGGACCTATAGTTACTAATTTGGGTTTTTTAGGGATAATATCACGGATTTTTGTCTTAGCCAACAAATAGTTAAGCTCATGGATGCTTAACGAGGTTGCGGATGAGGGTGATGCCTGGTTAAGATCGGCTAGAGTTACCATGGCTACAATTTTGCCTTTATCCATTACCGGTAAACGCCGAATATTGTTCTCCTTCATTAAACGAAATGCATCAGTTAAGCTACTATTAATGTCTACCGTCTTAACATCCGTAGCCATACGCTCCTTAACCTTCATGTGAAAATTCCCCCTTTTTGTTAATACCCAGATTAACGTCTATCCTCCCAAGTAAGCTTTTTTAACTTCAGGACTATTCATTAATTCCTGAGCACTACCCTGTAATACAATCTCCCCGGTTTCAATAACATACGCTTTATCAGCAATTGACAAAGCCATGTTAGCATTTTGTTCTACCAGCAAAATCGTGGTTCCTTGTTCGTTTATTTCTTTTATAATGGAGAATATTTCCTTGACCAGCAGCGGTGCCAGCCCCATAGAAGGTTCATCCATCAACATAAGTTCAGGTCTAGCCATCAGAGCACGACCAATAGCTAACATCTGCTGCTCACCGCCACTTAGAGTACCTGCTAATTGTTTGCGCCTTTCTTTTAGACGGGGAAAACGTGCATAAACCATTTCCATATCCTGGGCTATAGCTTTTTTGTCTTTGCGAAGATAAGCTCCCATTTCTAAGTTTTCTACCACGGTCATGGAAGGAAACACCCGCCGTCCTTCCGGTACCTGGGATATTCCTAAACCAACTATTTTTTCAGGAGCGACTTTGGTAATATCTTTATTCTTATAAGTAATTGTACCACTTTTAGGGTGCAGCAATCCGGATATACTTCTTAAAGTAGTAGTTTTGCCCGCTCCATTGGCACCAATAAGAGTTACGATACTCCCTTCTTCTACTTCTAGAGATAGTTTTTTTAGGGCATGAATGGCGCCGTAATAAACATCTATATCCTTTACCTGAAGCACTAATCTACCTCCTCTCCCAGATAAGCTTCTATTACTTGTTTATTATTGCGTATCTCTTCTGGTATGCCTTCAGCTATTATCTGACCATAGTCAAGCACATAAATACGTTCACATACTCCCATAACCAAAGACATATCATGCTCTATCAAAAGGATACTTAGGTCAAATTCACTACGAATCCAATTGATAAGTTCCATTAGTTCTTTGGTCTCATTGGGATTCATGCCTGCTGCCGGTTCATCTAATATTAACAGTGAAGGCCTGGTGGCTAAAGCACGAGCTATCTCCAGGCGCCTTTGCTCACCGTAAGGCAGGTTGGAGGCTTTTTCGTCTTTCTTTTTATCTAGGCCAAATATTTCTAAAAATTTTATTGCTTGTTGGGTAATTTCATCTTCACCCTTAAAAAATACCGGTAATCTTAAAAATGCTGTAGCTAAACTATACGGTACATATATATGCAGAGAGATCTTAACATTATCTAATACACTTAAATCATTAAATAATCTTATATTTTGAAAAGTGCGGGCTATCCCTTTTTTGCATATGTCATAAGGGGGCATACCTGTAATATCTTCACCATTCAGATATATATTCCCCTGGTCAGGTTTATATACTCCAGTAATAAGGTTAAATACCGTAGTTTTGCCTGCACCATTAGGTCCAATTAACCCTACTAATTCTCCTTTATTAATGTAAAAATCAAAATTTAAAACAGCACTTAACCCACCGAATGCTTTGCATAAATTATTTATTTGTAGATGAGGCATTTTTTCCACTCCAAATCTTTTTGAGGATCTTATAAGACAATTCCTTATTCCCCAGCAAACCCTGTGGACGGTATATCATGACAATTATTAATATGGTAGCATATATAATCATTCTGACCGCAGCATATTCCTGCAAAAAAGCATTTAATACAGTTATAAAAATAGCCGCTATAACTGCTCCGGTGGTGCTGCCCAATCCTCCCAAGACTACCATTACCAGTATGTCAAATGATTTAAGAAAACCAAAGGTTTCCGGCTTAATTATATAAAAATAGTGGGCATATAAAGCTCCAGCTAGCCCAGCAAATGCTGCTCCAACCACAAAAGCCAGTACTTTATATTTAGTAGTGTTTACTCCCATTATTTCCGCCGCTATTTCATCTTCCCTTACAGCTATGATGGCCCTACCGTAGCTGGAGTTAATCATGTTAACTATAACTACCATAGTAACCATCAAAGAAATAAACAATACAGGCCAAGTGGTCATTTTGCTGATGCCGCTAATTCCTGCCGGGCCACCGATATAATCAATATTCTGTAAAACCACCCGTATAATTTCGCCAAAACCTAAAGTAGCAATAGCCAAGTAATCCCCTTTTAATCTTAATGTGGGAACTCCGATTATAAACCCAGCCATAGCTGCAGCCAGCATTGCTACTATAATACCAAGTATAAAGGGGTATCCTAATAAAGTGGATATTATTACAGAACCAAAAGCACCTATAGCCATAAAACCAGCATGTCCTAATGACAACTGTCCGGTAAATCCATTTATAAGATTAAGGCTAACGGCCAATATGATATTTATTACTACAAGGGTCAGGTTAATCTGGTAGTAGCGGTTTAATAATCCGGTAGTAATCAGGTATTGTACCAAGATAAACAGTGCTGCCAGGACAATAACCTCGAGCAGAAACTTGCCCCGTTTGCTTTTTTTGTCTTCCATAATTGTCACCTACACTTTTTCCCCGGTATTTTTGCCAAATAAACCGGTAGGTTTGATTAATAGTATTAGGATCAAAACACCATATGCCACTGCATCACGATACATACTACTGCCGTAACCGCTTACCAGAGTTTCTAGAACCCCCATCACAAAGCCGCCCACCATGGCCCCAGGAACTAATCCTATTCCACCCAAAACAGCAGCAATAAACGCCTTAAGGCCCGGAATTATTCCCATTAGTGGATTAATGGTATTATAATAAAGACCAATCATAACCCCGGCAGCAGCTGCTAGAGCAGAACCAATGGCAAAAGTAACCGATACAGTTTTATCCACACTAATACCCATAAGAACAGCTGCATCCCGATCAAGAGATACCGCCCGCATTGCTTTTCCCGTTTTGGTCCTTTTTATAATGTACTGCAAAATTATCATTAAAATAATAGCTGAAACAATGATAAAAATGTCTTTGTTAGAAATAACCAGACCAGCTATATGATATTTGTGCAGGGGAAATGCGCTATCAGGGTACACCCGCTGTTGAGCAGTTAAGAAATAAAGCACTACATATTCCAGGAAAAGCGATACCCCGATGGCTGTAATTAAAGCTGCTATTCGGGTAGAATTGCGCAGTGGTTTATAAGCTACCTTCTCAATAACCACACCTAATATGGCACATGTAGCCATAGCAAAAATCATAGCAACTATAATATTGCTACCCAGTATGGATATGGAAAAGAAGCCTACATAAGCCCCTACCATCATGATGTCACCATGAGCAAAGTTTATTAACATTATAATGCCATATACCATGGTATAGCCGAGGGCAATGAGAGCATATATCGCCCCCAGGGATAATCCATTAATTAGTTGTTGTATGAATTCGAGCAAAAAGAGCACATCCTTTGCTACAGGTTAAAGAGAGGGTTGCCCCTCCCTTCACCTGAATATGTTATCTTTAGCGAGCTACTTGTTTACCGTCTTTGTATTCAATAACTACTATGTCTTTTACTGGATTATGAAACTCATTAATGCTCATTGTTCCAGTGATTCCAGCAAAATCCTTGGTCTGTTCTAATGCTTCTTTTATTTTTACAGGATCTGCTGATCCGGCCCGGGTAATAGCATCAGCCAATAATTTCATGGAGTCATATCCTAATGCGGCAAAGGAGTCTGGTAATTTATTATGCTTGGCCTGATAAGCTTTGACAAAATTCTGGATAGCAGGATCCGGATCCTCTACTGAATAATGGTTGGTGAAATAGGTATTATTAAGCGCTTCAGCTCCAGCTACAGCTATCATGTCGGGAGAATCCCAGCCATCTCCACCACCAATAGGAACATTTATACCCAGGTCACGAGCTTGTTTGATAAGTACAGATACCTCTGTATAGTATCCCGGTACGTAAATAAACTCAGGATTGGTACCCCGGATCTTAGTCAAGGTGCCGCGGAAATCCTTATCCCCGTTCATGAACCCTTCTTCAGCTACTATAGTACCACCTTTTGCCTCAAATTGTTCCTTGAAATATTTGGCCAGACCTTTGGCATAATCATCTGATGTGCTACCAAAAATAGCGGCGGTCTTTACTCCAAGAGTATCAATTGCAAAATCCGCCATTCTTCTTCCCTGGTCAGAATCTCTATAGCATACACGGAAGATAAAATCCCTTACTTTATTGGTCTTATCATCAACGGTTACATTGTCAGCAGTTGCTGCCGGAGCGATCAAAGGAATCTGATTTTCCATGGCAATCGGGGTACTTCCTGCAACCGCACCACTGGTTAGGGGGCCAATCTGTGCTACCATGCCTTCATCTACTAGAGCCGCACTTACGTTCATAGCTTCATCTGTTTTAGACTGGTTATCTCTTACTAGAGGTTCTAACTGTTTGCCAAGAACACCGCCGGCTGCATTAATTTCTTCAATTGCCAGCAGAGCACCGTTGCGGGCATTATCTCCATAACTGGCAACCGCACCAGAGAGTTCGCAGTTAATACCTATTTTAATAGTATCTCCTGCAGCACTCTTGTCCCCTTCTTTTGCATCGTTAGATGTGTTCCCGCCACAACCGGCTACTATGGACAGTATAAATACCGCCAGCACCAGTAAGGCTACTTTTTTACCAAACCCTTTCTTCAACACTTACATCCTCCTCTAAAAATTATTTATTAATATGTTCTAATGCTTTAAGTTTCTTAAAGCACTAGAAATCTTAAAGCATTAGATAGAAAATAATTATTGCTCTTTTCCCTCCTTTGCTTGGTATTTATATTATCCTTTATTATGACACCTTTTTTATCGTATGCCTATATTTTTTTATTATAGAAAATATACCAATTTTATTTGGCTGCTAAAAAGGCTATTCGAATGAATAACAGTGAATACTAGGCTTAAAGCATGTAGTGTAGGTTTGGATTACAAATCCCTGGTTTTCCCAGTCTTCTTGGATTAGGTTTTTACTCTAAGATCCCCAACCCGGCGTGTAAAACGAATTCTATCATAATATTCTATCAAAGGAAGTGCGTATTTTCGAGTAGTATTCAAAATATCCCGAGCAGTTGCCAGGCTCAGTTCCTTTTCCTCACGGAAATAATCCAGCAGTATTTTCTTCCCTTCTTCTATGGCTTTGGCGGAGAATATGTTATCTTGATTGACTTTCACAAGTATTCCGGCATCAAGCATGTAGGCCAATACTTCGTTAAAATCCTGTTCCCCCATTCCACTAATAGCCATTAACTCACTGCGCCCGGGAGGAGTAAACATGTTTTCTTCCATTATTCGCTTTATCTTATCAATGCTTTCCTGCTCCTTCTTACCCGGTTGGGGAACAAACTGAGGAAGCCTTAATTGGTTGTTATTACTGGCTATAGTCCCATATTCCTCTAATTTTTTTATTATCAAATTAAAATCTTTGGGACTTATTTGTTTAAAGAAGCGACTGCGCATATCTTCCCGGGGATAGCCTGCACGCAGAGGATACTGCTTATGATAATTATTAAGGGTTTCTATTATGCGCTCATTAATACGCCATAGGCCATAAGTGCTTAAATATGTTTGCTCCTTAATTAATACCACTTTTTCGTCTTGCTGTAATTGATGTAATTCCTGATGAATATGCTCCTCGCTGGCACCAGTACTTTTAATAATTGCACTTAAACTTACTAGTTCTTCGGGATGAGATTCAAGTTCATGTAAAATAACATCATAGAGACTACCTTTCTCTTTTATGGCCAATTCATCCAGTGCATCCTCTCTAAACCTTTCCTGCTTAGGTGCATTTCCATCTATAATAGTACCTCCTCCTATGGTAGTTACAGGAGAATAATATCTAATTACAAAGCGGTCACCTTTATAAGCTACTACCGGCTTCTCCATGACAATTTGGACATAGGCCTCTTCACCCGGCAGTAATTCATCCCGGTCCAATAGCACAACCCTTCCCATAGTTTCATCAGTACCCAGATGAAAACGAATCCGGTTCCAGTTCTTTAAGGTACGCTTGCTGGAGCTTAGAAGGCGTAAACGGGTATCCACTCGGTAACTCGGGGTTAAATAACCAGGTGTGGAAAGCAAGTATCCTCTTTTTATCTCGGCTACTTCTACCCCCTGCAGGTTTACTGCTACCCTTTGCCCGGCATAAGCTGTATCTGCCTTTTCATTATGTACTTGCAAATTTCTTATCTTAATCGGTTTTTTTATCGGCATAAGTTCTACTGTATCCCCAACCTTAAATTGCCCTGACCACAAGGTGCCTGTTACTACGGTGCCAAAACCAGATATTGTAAAAACTCGATCAATAGGTAATCTAGCCATTCCATGGGTAGGCTTTTCTTCCATTTGGGTGGCAAGCTTTTCTATAAGCTGCATTAATTCCGGCAAACCTTCTTTAGTAATCGATGATACGGCAATTATCGGCGCATTTTTTAATATAGTGGTGTTTATATACTCCTTAACCTCTTCTTCCACCAGCATTAACCACTCTTCATCTACCAGGTCTTTCTTGGTTATAACAACGATACCTTTATTAACACCTAGAAGTTCTATGATATCCATGTGCTCTCTGGTTTGCGGCATTACCCCTTCATCTGCCGCAATCGTTAATAAAACTATATCTATGCCAAAAGCTCCAGCTAACATATGGCGTATAAAGCGTTCGTGGCCCGGCATATCGACTATTGCTGCTTTTTGCCCTGAAGGTAGGGTAAAAGGGGCAAAGCCAAGCTCAATGGATATCCCTCTCTGTTTCTCTTCTTTTAACCTGTCGGTATCAACACCAGTCATAGCTCGAACCAATGTAGTCTTACCGTGGTCAATATGTCCGGCTGTGCCAATAATAAACCTTTTCATCTAATATCTACTCCCCCTGCCGTTCCAGTACACCACCTATTAGCTCGACAATTAAGCGGTCATCTCCTTTTAGGAGTGTTCTCACACTTATTCTTAGTTTATCATCTTGTTTACGAGCTAAAAGAGCTGGATTGCTTAAGCGCAATTCACGGGCAATTTTCTCCAGAATATTGCTGGTAAAGGCTATATCAATGCCATAACCTGGAATCTTATAGGTAGGGTACGCCCCTCCTCCTACCATATCTTCAAGTTTCACAAGCTCAACCGAGGCTATATGCGGGGATTTACCAACCCTCATCTGTAACTCATTAAGCAGTTTTTCGGCCTTACTGTGCAATTGTTCCGGGCTGGTGGATAACATACGTATTACCGGAATCCTCTCCGCCGGATTCCTTTCCAGGTATTCCATCAAGGTACCCTCTAGGGCTGCAATTGTTAGTTTGTCCACCCGCAAGGCTCGGGTAAGCTGGTTTTTCTTCATAGCTTCAATATAATTTTTCCGTCCCACTATAATCCCAGCCTGTGGCCCGCCTAACAATTTATCTCCGCTAAAGGTAAGTATATCTACTCCTGCAGCAACACATTCTTGTACGGTGGGTTCCTCTTGTAAACCCCAATTATCTATTTTGCACAATATGCCACTACCTAAATCATGCATTACTGGTATTCCCTGCTCTTTTCCTAACCTTACCAGATCTTGAAGTTTTACTTCTTCACTGAACCCTATAATTTTATAATTCGAAGTATGAGCTGTAAAAAGCAAAGCGGTTTCATCAGTAATAGCTCCGGCATAATCACTAATATAGGTCTTGTTAGTGGTCCCTACCTCAACCAAGCGAGCTCCACTTAGTTTCATAACTTCGGGAATGCGAAAAGCTCCTCCGATTTCCACAAGCTGCCCACGCGATACAATAACTTCGCGGCCCTGAGCAATGGTATTTAGTCCTAATAGTACTGCAGCTGCATTATTATTAACCACAAGACCGGCTTCAGCTCCCGTAAGTTGGCAAAGAAGCTCTTCCACATGGGTATAGCGAGAGCCCCTTTCCCCCTCTGCTAGATTCATTTCCAAATTATTATAATTTGTTGCCATCTCCGACATATATTCCAATGCCCGTTTGCCCAGTGGTGCCCTTCCTAAATTAGTATGCAGCACTACCCCGGTGCCATTAATAACCTTTTGCAGGGTACCTCGGCCGGATTGCTCTAGTTTAATATGCAGGCGTTTCAGTATCTTTTCTTTTATTACATCCCTTGCAACATCTTCTTCTCGGGAACGCAGCTCCTCCCTAATATCGCTTATAACTGCCCGCAGTAAATCAACTATATAGTCTCGCTTAAAATTTTCAATCAACCTCTGTACCTTATCATGCAGCATTATCTCATCGACCGATGGTATTCTTTTAAGGTTGCTCATGTTATGCCTCCTTGTGGCCTTTAATGTACTGCAATATATAATAATATAACTTAGCAAATATATCTTGGGTAGTCCTGTACATTAATGCCATAATAATCACTATACCTAGTATTCCAAAAATAGGATATATTTTACTCACTAAACTAGAAAAACTGCGCGTGGATACAGGTAAGGCCAGTGTCATGCATAGTATTAGACAGATGCGATAGTTTAACCCGGTAAAGTCGGCAAAACGCTGTGAGAAACCATAAGCATTAGCAATAGCAGTAGTTAGAATTCCAATCCATAAAACCAGGGTATACACATATTTGCCTAGTAAAGATATCTTACCTGCAACATAAAGCATAGGAACCTGATAATGCGTAACTACCGGCAAAAACTTACAGAGCGCTAAATAATTAATCAAAACTAGGCTTCCTAAAATTAATCCTCCCCAAACAGCTCCGGTAATACCATCACCGCGGTTACCCAATATTTGGTATTCGCTTAATACTACCATTGCCAGAGAGAAGTTATATGCTACATAGAGTAAGCTAGATAATAACCAAAACCTAGTTTCATTAGGGCTAACGAATGTAGTATAAATCTGCATTGATTGCCCTTCAACAAAAAAGGCTGCATATCCGCTAATAAGTAACAATAAAACTATTTTAATGGGTACTAACAAATTATAAGAAGTTATTAGCCCCTGCTTTCCTGTTAATAGGAATGCTGCTACTATTATATAAGCTAGGAATATTCCTAGGTTTTTTGGCAGATACAAGTGTTCATAAAACACTGCTCCACTAGCAGATAGCATTGTGCTTATCCCCAGGAAAAGAAATATTGCCAGAAGAAAATCAACAAGCGAGCCAGCTTGCTTTCCCATCATATGAGCAAGCATTTCCTGATAATTTGACACCTTCCAACAATGTGCCAAATAAAGCAGCATACCCCCACAAAGGGCGAATAGTACTGTAGCTATTATACAGCCATTTACCCCGAACAAACCGTAAGCCACAAAAAATTGCATTATTTCCTGTCCGGAAGCAAAACCTGCACCTATTACAGCCCCTAAATATCCCATTATCAACATAAGCTTTATTTTAACGGCTCTCATCCCCATTTCCCGATTAAAATCTTGATTTTACTGCAAAAAGAAATAATATGCATAAAATTGAACAATTAGGTGCGGCAAACAATTCAAAATTTGTTTCACAAAAATCAGATTGAATGCATAAATATAATTTAGGCATTCAAACCTCTCATTATTACGTTTTGCCGCAGAATCAATTCTTACTTCATAAATATTCATAATAGACAGCAAATACAGCATAAAAATATTCCCAGTGGTCAAAAATAGGGATAATAAATTCCTAATAACTTTTAACTGCTGCTAGGAGGAAGGTTATGTATAGAAGAGAGAATAACGAGCCTTCAGATAGGTTTTCCTGCCATTATGAAGACCCACTATGTTTTAATAAAATTGAATCGGCAATAATTAGGTATATGCAGGAGATTGAACCAGAACGTGACCTGGTTTATCTTTGTATTGGTACTGACCGTGCGACTGGTGATTGTCTTGGCCCGCTGGTAGGAAGCAGGCTAAAAAACTTAAGCCCTATGGCCTGTGTATATGGAACACTGGAAAAGCCTGTGCATGCAACTAATCTTAAAGAAGCATTACAAGAGATAGCTTCTAGCTATAATAGACCCTATATTATCGCTGTAGATGCTTGTTTGGGAAATGCCGAAAGAATTGGTTATATTAATGTGCGTCGTGGTACTTTGAAACCAGGTACCGCTTTAAATAAAGCACTACCCGAAGTCGGGGATTTCCATATTTCTGCTGTGGTAAATGTAGGTGGGTACTTTGAACATTTAGTATTGCAAAATACGCGGCTCTTTATTGTTTATAAGATGGCTGATATTATAGCTAAGAGTCTTTATTTAGCACGCGTTAAATATACTAGCGGCAGGTTAGGAACTGCCTCATTGCTCGATAAGAATTAATTAGAATGTTTTTTTAAGATTTCTATAACTTCACTGTCCTCAATAGCCGTAAAATCCATGTAGAATTGGCTTACTGCATAGAAGTTTTCTGGTACTTCCAATGCTATCAATTCATTAACCTCTTCCCGGAGATTATGATAGGCATTTTTAGAACTAACAGGGACAGCGACTATTATCTTCCCGCTTGTCTGTCGTTTAAGAAATCTAACCGCTGCTTTCAGTGTAAAGCCGGTAGCTATCCCATCATCAACTAATAGGACATTTTTCCCTGTAAGTACCAGCGGGGGACGTTGTCCGCGGAATCGTTTTAAACGGATAGCAATATCCTCTTTTATCTTCTGAGCTAGTTTATCAACTGTAGCCTTATCCACGTTCGCTGTTTTTTGTATGCGATCATGTACTAATATTTCTCCGTCCGGTGCCACTGCCCCTATGGCAAACTCTTCCCAATTGGGCGAAGCAATCTTCTTAGTCATAACCACATCCAGGGGGCAATTAAAATATGAAGCAATTATTTTGGCTACGACCACTCCACCATTCGGAACTCCTAAAACCAAATCAAAGTTTATCTGTTTTTCTTCCAGCTTCCTTGCCAGCAAGTGACCGGCCTCCATACGATTGGTAAACACATATTCACCCCTCTTTGTTAAGATTTATATACTGTTCTCTATAATTTTTATTCTAGTGTTTTTGTTATTATGTTTTTGCCTATGTATCTGTTGACTTACGTAAATCCTTCTCCATTGCTAATAAGAGTATCGATATTAATTTTTCCGATTGTATTCTGATTAATACCATTAGCTGAATTGTCGGCAATGAGTGTTTCACGTGAAACATTCTATCTAGTTAGATTAATGTTTCACGTGAAACATTAAATTGTATATTAAGAGAAATATAAAATATGCTCAATGAAGTTTATTGCTAATGCATCATATACCTAATAACTCTATTATTCTTAGTAAATCATCACTACTGTAATAGGTAATTTCAATTTTCCCACCATGTCGATTTTCTATTATCTCTGCCTTAGTGCCAAAAAACTTTTGCATTCTTTCTTCCAAATCAAGCACCTCAGGAGTTTTAGAAAAGGAGAACTTTTCTACTATTCTTTTCTTTTTAACTCTTTTTTCAGCTTCTCGAACAGATAACCCCGCAGAAACTATTTCCTGAGCCGCAGCTATCTGATCATTTTTATTATCATAGCCCAAAATGGCCCGAGCATGACCAGCAGTTATCTTTCTAGAAGCAATCATTTCAATAATACTAGGAGGAAGATTAAGTATTCGTAAAGTGTTAGCAATATAAGCCCTGCTTTTTCCTATTTTCTGTGCCAATTCCTCTTGGGTATAATTGAATTTTTCAATGATCTGTTTATATGCCATAGCTTCCTCGACCGCTGTTAGATCTTCCCTCTGCAAATTTTCAATCAAAGCAATCTCAGATGCCTGTAAATCATCAATATCTCGGATTATTACTGGAACTGTTTTCAAACCAGCCAGGATAGCAGCCCTCCAGCGACGTTCACCAGCAACAATCTCATAGTTATCCCCTTTTTCTCTAACCACCAAAGGTTGTAATACCCCATGTTCCTTAATGGATGCAGCTAGTTCCTGAAGGTTTTCCTCGTCAAAGCTGCGCCTTGGTTGGTCAGGTCGCGCAACTATTAAACTTGTTTCCAGCTCAATTATCTCTAAATCATCCGTTTTTATATCTCCAGAAAAAAGAGCGTCTAGTCCCCTTCCCAGCCCTCTTGCCTTTCTGGTCACCCTCTAACACCTCCTTGGCCAAATCTCTATAAACTTCAGCACCCTTAGAACGAGGATCATATATTACTACTGGTTTACCATGGCTAGGCGCTTCACTAAGTCTGATATTGCGTGGAATAATGGTACGGTATACATATTCCTTAAAATGCTTTTTTACCTCATCTACTACCTGAATCGACAGGTTTGTCCTTCCATCAAACATGGTAAATAGAATTCCTTCAATTTTTAAATGAGGATTAAGCCCTTTTCTTACCCTCATAATAGTATCCATTAGTAAACTTAAGCCTTCTAAAGCATAGTACTCACATTGCAAAGGTATAATCACAGAATCGCTTGCGCATAAGGCATTAAGAGTAAGTAATCCCAATGAAGGAGGACAATCAAGGAATATGTAGTCAAAATCGTTTGTTACCTCAACAAGTGCCTGTCTGATACGAATCTCACGCTCCTCAGCTGCTGCCAACTCAATTTCAGCTCCAGCTAATTGGATAGTAGCAGGAATAATAAAAAGATTATTAACTAATGTTTTATGTATTACTTTGGTGGGCGGGATCCTGTCTATTACAACATTATAAGTACAGCTTTGCAAACGCCTGCGATCAATACCCAAACCGCTGCTGGCATTACCCTGGGGGTCACAGTCCACTACCAATACCCGGTAACCTTCGAGTGCAATAGATGCAGCTAAGTTTATCGTAGTCGTAGTTTTCCCCACGCCACCCTTTTGATTGGCTAGGGAAACAATTTTACCCAAAAACCATTACCACCTCTCAAATATTATTAAGCCCTTTACCCCCAAATCCCGCAAACTATAGCAAGAAAATTAATAAAGGAGGAAAAGGACATGCCTATATCTACAGATTAACATAAATTTCTTGAAGCATTAAATAAGTTTAGAAAAATAAATAATGATTCTGCCACAAAAATCCCTGAATTTATTGATTGAAGATTAAATTTTGGAGTTTTGAATTCTTAATCATAATTTATGGTAGAAATACTCGTATTTCTCGTAATTATATATTAAATTGCTATTGTATATTTATACATTCAAACTGGGTTTTCAAGCTTACTGGCATGGAAACGACCCCTACATGTGTGGTGGTAAGGTCATAATCGTAATTGCTTTTTAAATTGGAACCAATAATTAATTGATTTTACTTTCCATAAAAAAAAGCGGTTGCCCGCCTCTTTAACTTAGACATTAGTGTAAGATCCTTATAATGGCCGCTTAGACGGAATTCCTACCCTACGAGGATACTTTCTAGGTGTTTCCTGCTGTTTGCGCACTTCTATAATAGCCCTATCCCTATCTTCCATCAAAGAATACAGCCAAACCTGTCCAAGCGAACCTCCTAATACCTTCATAGCATTTTGCGCCTGTTCTATTTCCTGTCGAAAGTTCCTGCCCTTCCATAGCAATAATCGCCCTCCTAGCTTAAGCAATGGCAGGCCATATTCCAACAGGATATTCATTGAAGCCACTGCACGACTACTACACACTGTAAATTTTTCCCGAGTACTGTTATCTTGCCCCAGGACCTCTGCCCTTTGACAGATAACATTAACATTATCTAATGCTAACTCTTGTTTGACTTTTTTTAAAAAATTACATTTCTTATGGTCGGATTCTACTAAGGTAACCCTTGTCAATGGACAAGCTATTGCCAGAATCAAACCCGGGAAACCAGCTCCACTACCTATATCTACCAAGTCCTCATTATCTAATGGTATAAACTCCAATAGTTTAAGACTATCTTCAATATGCTTATCTAATTCATATGCGAAGCTCTTACGACTAACTAAGTTTTGGTATTTATTTTCCTCTCGAAGTATAAGTTTAAATTTATTTACAATATGTTCCATATAGCTTTCTTATTTCCTCTTTTTTTTTCTAAATAAATTAATAGTATATTAACATCAGCCGGATTTACTCCTGATAGCCTCAATGCTTGACCAATAGATTCAGGCTTAATCTGTTTTAATTTTTGCCGGGCTTCATTTGATAGGCCAAATATTTCATCATAATTAATATCCCTGGGAATAAGTTTATTTTCCATTTTTTCAAATTGTTTAACTTGTTCCTCCTGTTTCTTTATATACCCTTCATATTTTGCTTGAATTTCTAACTGTTCCAGGATTTCATAGTCATATTCCTCTATAAAACCAAGATTAACATAATCCTCAATACGGATTTCGGGACGACGTAATATCTCCCATAGAGATAACCGATCCTTCAACAATGCGCTGTTTCTAGATACTAAAAAATCAGCCATAACAGAATTAGCCGGAGTAAGTGTACGCTCCTTAAGCTCCTCTATCCCTTTTTCTAACTTCATCTTCTTTTCGTTAAATATCCTCCAGCGCTCATCATCCACCAAACCTATTTTTCGACCTTTTTCAGTGAGTCTTAGGTCAGCATTATCCTGCCGTAATAGCAACCTATACTCAGCCCTGGAAGTTAAAAGGCGATATGGTTCATCAATATCAGAGGTTATTAAATCATCAATTAAAACCCCAATATAAGCATCACTTCGTTTTAGTATCAGCGGCTCTTCTTCTTTTACCTTTAATGCAGCATTAATACCAGCTATAAGGCCCTGGGCGGCAGCTTCTTCATAACCTGAAGTACCATTGATTTGCCCAGCACAAAATAAGCCCTGAACCAATTTTGTTTCCAAGGTAGAAGACAATTGGGAAGGAGGAAGATAATCATATTCTATGGCATAACCTGTTCTGATAATGGCTACATTCTCCATACCGGGTATGCTTCTTAGTACTTGAACCTGAACATCTTCAGGTAAGCTGGTATTAAGTCCCTGAATATACATTTCTTCAGTATTACGACCTTCTGGTTCAATAAATAGTTGATGAGAATCCTTATGGGCAAAACGTACCACTTTATCTTCAAAAGACGGACAATATCGAGGCCCCTTGCCTTTAATAACCCCTGTAAACATAGGAGCCCTATCAATGTTATCCATAACAATCTGATGCGTTTTAGGTGTACTATGAGTCAACCAACAGGAAAACTGGGGCCTTTTTACCAGCGGGCTTATATAGGAAAAACGTAAAGGACGATCATCACCCGGTTGTTCAATCATTTTAGAAAAATCCAGTGATCGCCGGTAAACTCGAGGCGGAGTACCCGTTTTAAAACGTCCTAGTTTAAATCCCAACTTTTTTAAACAATCTGACAATTTCACAGCCGGAAACTGGTTACCTGGACCACCATCATACATAACTTCACCAATGATTATGCGCCCCTTAAGATAAGTACCTGTTGTTAAAACCACCGCCTGGCAACGAAATCTAGCACCTGTTTTAGTAATAACAGCACTGATTCTATCTCCATTAGTTTCAATTTCCTCTATTTCGGCCATAATAATATTTAAATTTGGCTGCGATAATAAAGTTTTGAGCATCTGATCGTGATAATCATGCTTATCTGCTTGAGCCCGTAACGCCTGTACTGCAGGACCTTTACTAGTATTTATGAGCCTCATTTGTATGGCAGTCTTATCGGTATTAATAGCCATCTGTCCTCCCAGGGCATCTATTTCCCTTACCACCTGAGCTTTAGCTGGTCCCCCAATTGAAGGATTGCAAGGCATTAACGCTACATTCTCCATACTAAGGGTGGCCATCAAAGTAGAACATCCCATCCGAGCTGCTGCCAATGCAGCTTCACATCCAGCATGTCCTCCTCCCACAACTACTACATCATAACTACCAGCATCGTAAATCATAGCTTCCTCCCAGTTAACAATTTAATACCCCATTTTAGTTCGACTGCAAAAACCCTAATTCGAATTCATAGTAGTGAATACCAGCCTAAAGTAAGTATTTTTCAATTAATAATTAAGGATGAAAAATTAAGAATTATTGTTAAAATAGTCTATATTTCTTCCTATTTCATCGTTTATTAATAATGTTTATTTTCCTTAGATTTCCGCTACATTAATTGTAAATGCAGTGAACATCCGTGTGCCCTTTGGGTACGAATTCCGCGTCTAATTATTCAACTTAATGCATATTTATTACTTTTGCAGTAGAACAAGATGTCAATTCAATAATTTACTTTCCTATGCAAAAGTCACGGAACATTCTGTCTATTACTTCTTCTTTAAGGTTACCACCAGTTATTTCTTGAATTGATTCCAAAGCCCCCCAAATATCCACTCCCAGACAATCCAAAGGTACATCTTCTATTTCTGCGAAGGCATCTTGCAAATAATTACGGGCTTTTATAAGAGCTTCCCGGTGACGCACGTTGACTATCATTTCCAGGTCATCACTACCTAATTCTCCACCTAGTACTATTTTTTCAACTTGATCTTCTATTTCTTCCAATCCCATATCTGCTTTAATCGAAGCGCGTATAATTGTATTTGTAGGAAATCTTTGTTTTAACTCCTGTTCAGGAATTTTTTTTGTTAATAAATCTTCTTTATTAACTATAATAATCATTTTTTGTTGCTTTATTTCTTCGTAAATTGTCCAATCTTCTTCCGTAATACCTGTACCCTGATCTAGAAGAAATATAATTAAATCAGCTTCCTTAATTACTTCTTGTGATTTTTCCACGCCAATGATTTCAACAATATCATTTGTTACTCGAATCCCTGCCGTATCAATCAATCTTATTGGTATTCCTTTTATATAAATCTGCTCTTCAATAATATCTCTAGTAGTCCCAGGTATATCAGTAACAATAGCACGCTCTTTTCTTAGTAAGGCATTTAGCAAACTAGATTTTCCCACATTTGGTTTACCTACAATGGCCACTTTTATTCCATGACGGTAAATATCCGCTCTCTTACCAGCTCGAATTAAGCGATCAATTACTTTTTGCGCCTTAATTATTAAATCTTTAGCCCGATCATACTCAAGTTCACCTACTTCATCCGGGAAATCAAGGCTAGCTTCCACCATAGAATTTAGCTCTACTAAATAATCCCGAATTTTATTAATATACTCACTATTGTGCCCCTCAAGCTGTTTAAGAGCTAGTTTCATACTTTTCTCGCTTTTAGCCCGGATTACCTCAATTACAGCCTCTGCTTGACTAGCATCAAGTCTCCCGTTTAAAAAGGCCCGACGTGTAAATTCTCCCGGTTCAGCCATCCTTATACCTTGACGTAACACTGCCTGCAGACATAAACGGGCTGGCAAAATCCCCCCATGACAATGAATCTCAATAGTATCTTCACCAGTGTAACTTCGGGGAGCCCGCATTAATAACAACAGCACCTGGTCCAATTTTTCATCCTTTTCATCTACTATATAACCAAGTGTTAACGTATAACCAGCTTTCTCTCTTATATCCACGCCTTCACGATGAGGCCTAAATATTTTATTTACTTTTTCTATCACCGTACTTCCGCTTACCCTTACTATAGCAATCCCCCCCTCCCCAGGAGGAGTAGAGATCGCTGCTATATCATCTGTAAACATTATCTTCCTACACCTGCACTCTCTTTTTCATTAGAAATAGACAGAGATAACACCCCCAAAGGGGGAGCTTATTTTCCTTCGGTCACTATTAAGGTAGCAGGCCCTACGGGCGCACAGATTAGCGCAGTTTTTATTTAATGTTAGAATAATTAGACACGAAATATGTATCCTAAAAGGCACACGGCTGGTCACTAGGTTAACAATTAATATAGTATTTAATACATCACCGATGTTCCCTACGGTTATTATTAAGGTAACTTAATTATTAAGGTATATTTTCAAAAGTGCTGAAAATAAAAGAAATACGAAGTATTTCTACAATAATTCTTAATTTTCATTCTTAATTATTAATTGAAAATCTACTTAACTCTTAGCCTAGTATTCACTGTTATGCATTCGAATAGGCTTATTTGCAATCGAATCAATTATTTATTTAAGCCCGTGTTAATCCTTATGAGTGCGCTGGTTCCGCGTTTAATTACTTTAACCATGTGGATTTTTGCATACATATTTTATCTTACCAAAATATACTGCATTATACACAACCACACGATATAGTCTACAAAAAAAGCGTGTTAGAAAATATGTTTCCTAACACGCTTTTTTTCTTACTAAAACTACTTTTTCAGAGCTATTACAACTTTACGATTGGGCTCATCTCCTAGAGAATAAGTAGTAATTTGGGGATCTCCCTGTAATACTGTATGGACTACCCTTCGTTCTTGTGAACTCATGGGACGCATCACAAAATTCTTCTTAGTTTTTTTTACCTTATCAGATAATCTCAAGGCTAATGCCTCAAGCGACTCTTCTCTTTTTTTGCGATAGTCCTCTACATCCAGAATAACCCTTATTTTTTCTTGCCGGTTTTTGTTAATAATAAGTCCTAATATAAACTGTACCGCATTAAGTGTTTCCCCCTTACGACCTATAAGTAGCCCCATATCCTTACCAGTAATATTAATCCTTACTCTACCTTCCGACCATTCCACATCATTAATACGGTAATCCAGTTTCATCTTGTTAAGCAGTTCTTCCAACATCCGGCGAGCATCTTCTTCTGGTTTCTCTCTTAGTGATACCTTCACCACAGCCGGTTTCTTAACTAAACCCAGAAGACCTTTTGAAGGTTCTTCAATTACTTCAATAATAACATCATCAATCTCACAATTTAATTCATCTAATGCCGCCTTAATAGCCTCGTCAACGTTTCTTCCTTTTTTTTCTATTGTTTGGACTTCCATTATTTTTTCCTCCTTTGTCCCTCCCTGCTACCTTTTTCTCGGTGGAAGCCTCAGTTATTATATTCTCTTTTACTCTTCCCTCAGCTTCTACACTGAGTGCTGCTCCTTTTCCTGTTCCTGTTACTGCCACAGTTTTACGATGAGAATAATTAATATATAATTGCTGTAATATCCCTAAAATGTTAAAAACCACCCAATATAAGGGCAGACCGGCAGGTAATGTAGCCGCTATCCAGGCCATAAAAAGTGGCATTACGTACAGCATGGTTTTTTGGGTTGGATCTTTAGTATCTACTATGGAAACTCTTTGCTGCAAATAAGTAGTTAATGCTGAGAGAATTGCCAGAATAAACCAAGGGTCTCTTTCACCAATATTAGGAATCCACAAAAAGCTGGCATGCTCAGCAACCTTAAAATTAAAATTTAATAACGACTGATAAAAGGCTATGAATATAGGCATTTGGATGATTAATGGCAGACAGCCCCCAAATGGATTTACTCCCTGTTCTTTGTAAAGTTCCATCATCTTAGCCTGCATGAGTTTGGGGTCGTCCTGATATTTCTCTTGCACATATTTCATTTTGGGCTGAATTTCTTGCATCCTACGCATGGATTTAAGCTGTTTTTGGGTAATAGGAAACAATACCAGCTTAATAGCTATAGTCATTATAATTATAGCCAGCCCATAATTAGCCACACCCAAAGTTTCCGTTAAACCATACATAAATTGAATTACATCAGCAAACCATTGTACAAACGACTGCCACAAAATTAATCCTGCTTATCAAATTGATAGCAGGGTTCACCTCCTTAGCGTTCTCCGCAAAGTAATTATACCTGCCCATGGTATCTTCCATTCGAGGATTATCATTATTTTTTTACTTTAATAGTACTAAAGTTAAGGTACCGGATCATATCCTCCAGGATTAAATGGATGACACCTTAATATTCTTTTTGCAGTCAACCATCCCCCTTTTATTACCCCATATTTTTCAATAGCTTCAATGGAATAACTTGAACAGGAAGGATAAAAACGGCAGGAAGCAGGCTTAAAAAAGGTAGCTTTCCTATACATTATGATTAATAAAATCATCAGCTTTTTTAACATAGGCCAGCCTTCTTCATTACCGTATAATAATCATTTTCTAATAGTTTAAAGTCGGCTTTAAAAATACTTTGCCGCGCAATGATAACAATATTATAACCAGATCTAAGCTTTCCCTGACTACAGGCAACTATTGCTCGTATACGTCGCCGTGCCCGATTCCTTTTAACCGCATTACCTATTTTCTTACTGGCAACAATACCAAATCGATTAATTAACTGATTATTAGGGGTAATATAAACAACAATATACTTACCTGGAATTTTAAGACCTCTATTGTATGTATTATTATACTCTTGGCCTTTGCTTAAACGAAAGCGTTTATGAAGCATATTATTAGCCCCTTTTCCCAGGTAAAATAAAAGGTCGCAAATAACGACCTATGCAGAAATAACTTTTCTTCCTTTTCTTCTACGACTAGCTAATACCTTTCTCCCCCCAGCGGTAGACATACGTTTCCTAAAACCGTGCTCTTTTTTTCTTTGCCGGTTCTTTGGTTGATATGTTCGTTTCATTTTTTATAGCCTCCTCAATTTTTCCGATACTTTATAATTATATTGATTTATTGCCCCCAATGTCAAGATTACCTAGCTTTATAAATACTTCTAAAATACCTATTAATCTGCTATGATTATACTATATTTTTAAAATATATCTTGATTCTGCCACAAAGATTAAGAAATATGTATTAATTATACGCGGACCCCGCGGAGTAATAATCGACACTGAATACTATGAAGGACACTGAATTTTTTACAATACTTTTCTCTTAATTCTAAGCTTTTCACGAGAAACTGATTAATAGTCCTGCCTTTATACCAGTTGCCTTAAAATAGTCTGATAGTTGGAGTTCATGAACTTTAGTAAATAAAAACAGAAAATTTTCCATAAATACCTTACAGTCAGAAATATGATCTTACTGTAATTCATAATTCAAAAACAACTTGCTTTAGGCCTGTTATTCACTGTTATGCATTCGAATAGGCTTTGTTGCAGCAGAATCATCTTATATGCCTTCCATTCACATATTAAGTTTTTTATGATAATATCCACAAGTAGTCAAGTTATTAACAGTCCTTTTTTTCACAAATTCACAGGAGGAATAATCAATGCAGAAATATAACTTTTCAGCCATATGGAAACAAGTTCTTGATGCTCTGGCTGAAGAGATTGATGCAAGTAGTTTTGATATTTGGTTTTCGGCGGTTAAATATAAAACTTACCATAACAACCGTATATATGTTAGTGTACCCAACTCCCTCACCAAGGAATGGATTGAGTCCCGCTATCTCGACAGTCTTCAAAAAAAAATTCGTAGTCTAACTAACCAGAATATTGAACTAGTTCTTAATACCGAATCACAAATTGCCAAAGAAGGCATATTTACTACCCTTAATCCTAAATATACTTTTGAAACTTTTGTGGTCGGCAACAGCAATCGCTTTGCCCATGCGGCCTGTTATGCAGTAGGTGAAGCACCATCCAAGGCTTACAATCCATTATTTATTTATGGAGGTGTAGGCCTGGGGAAAACTCATCTCATGCACGCTATTGGTCATCATATCCGGAAAAAAAGGCCGGAATATTCAGTGGTATACGTTTCTTCAGAACAATTCACCAATGAGCTAATCAGTTCAATAAAGGATGATACTACAGTTAATTTCCGAAATCGTTATCGCAATGTCGATGTTTTATTAATAGATGACATTCAATTTCTAGCTGGTAAAGAAAGAACCCAGGAAGAATTTTTCCACACCTTCAACACATTATATGAATCCAACAAACAGCTAGTTATTTCCAGTGATCGTCCTCCACGTAATATACCTACTTTGGAAGATCGCCTACGTTCACGATTTGAATGGGGGCTTATAACTGATATTCAACCCCCGGATTTAGAAACCCGTATAGCTATATTAAGGAAGAAAGCTCAAACAGAAGATTACAATGTGCCCTATGATGTCCTTGATTATATAGCTAATTACATAGATAGTAATATAAGAGAACTGGAAGGAGCCTTAGTTCGTCTGGTAGCATATGCCACTATCACTAATAAACCAATGAATATGACTACTGCTACTGAAGCCTTAAAGGATATTTTACCCCCGCCAGCTCCCAAAAAAATTACTATAGAATCTATCCAGAAAACAGTAGCAAAATACTATAATCTAGAAGTAAGTGACCTATTATCCAAAAAACGTAATAAACAATTAGTTTCACCACGTCATATAGCCATGTATCTTTGTCGAAAACTAACTGATGCTTCATTTCCTCAAATTGGTGAGCAATTTGGCGGCCGTGACCATACTACGGTAATACATGCCTATGAAAAAGTAGAGCAAGACCAGGAAAAAGACCAAGAATTATCTGCAGTTATTACGGAATTATGCAATATAATTAACCCTAATCAAACAATTTGATATTCCTGTTCTATCAACAATTTTATGCAGGGGACAAGTTCTGTAATATCGAGCCTTTTATTGTCTTATCCACATATCCAGGTCCCTTACTACTATTACTGCTAAAATACTTATAAATATTAAATATATGCACGAAAAGTGCATTTAAGAACTCGTCATTAACTGGAGGTATAAAAAAATGAAAGTGATTATGGAAAAAAGAGATCTATACACTATAACCACATTAGTTCATAGAGCAGCTACGACCAAAAACACTATCCCCGTATTAACCGGGCTACTGATTGAAGCAAGTAATAATAATGGACTTACCATGACTGCCACCGACATGGAAATAGGTATCAAAGCATCTACCAACAGCGTAGAAATAATAGAAGAAGGTACAGTACTAGTAAATGCTCATTATTTTTCCGATTTCATAAGGCTATTACCTGATGGCCCCATAACTTTAGAACTTAATAAAGAAAAAGCTAAGTTAAACATCAAATATGGGCGTTCATCCAGTTTTATCAATACCTATCATAATTATGAATACCCTAATCTACCTCTGGATACAATTCAAAAGAAATTCTCTATACCACAAAAGATCTTAAAAGAAGCCTTACGTAAAACCTCCTTTGCTACAGCATTCACTCATTTCCGTCAGGTTTTTACTGGGGTATTATTTGATATACCAAAGGATAACACCCTTAAAATAGTAGCATCCGATACACACCGATTAGCTTGTTATACTTATAAATTAGAGGAAAATTTAGAACCTTTTAATTTTATTATCCCTACCCGCACCGTAAATGAATTACAACGAATTCTAGATGACAGTGATGAATCAATTAATATAGGTTTTAGCGGCAACTATGTTATTTTTTCCAAAGAAAACTTTATATTGCTCTCACGGCTAATTGAAGGTCAATATCCCAACTATGAACAGGTAATACCTACAAACTTCACCACTTCACTCAAGATAAACACTGCTATTCTAATGGAAACATTAGAAAGAGCACGAACTATGCCAACTGACGATAAACTAAAAATTCAATATGTCAGTTTAACTATTAATGAAAACGAAATGATGGTAAATTCTTATTCAGAAATCATGGGAGAAATAGAAGAAGTTATAGAAGATATTACTACAGAAGGAGAAAAAGATTTTAAAATAGCATTTAACACCAACTACTTTTTTGATATTATAAAGCTTTTTGCCAGTGAAACTGAAAAAACCGATATAAAACTATCAGGAAACCTAGGATCAGCTCTCATTACTAATCCTAATAAAGACAACTATTTATATGTCCTGGTTCCACTACGTACCTCTAACTAGTATTTTACATAGCTTGATACATCTTTTTTAGACAATGGCACTGATTACTATGAAACACACTGATAAATCAGCGTAAATCAGTGTGCCCCGAAGGGTCTGCTACCTTATTCGTGACCGAAGGGAACATAAGCGCCCCCTTTGGGGTGTAATCACCCTACGGGTACTCCTGATGTTTCACCTTGCGGTTTCACAATTAATGTTGCTGTGTCTATTCCCCTCCATGGGGTCCGCGTCCAATTTAGAGTTGGAGAGTGAGCCTTATAAATTGAAGCTACAACTTATGGAGGCCAGAAATTTCCGTAATTTAGAAAGTATTAATTTTAGACCTGGTCCCGGCCTCAATGTATTTCAAGGTAATAATGCCCAAGGAAAAACTAATATTTTGGAATCTATCTATTTATTGGCGACAGGTTCCTCTTTCCGAACCAACCAGGATAAAAACCTAGTAAACCATGATAAAGATTATTTTGTATTACGAGGAAAATATAGTTATGATAATAGAAATATAGAATCTGTTTTAGAGTATCGTTCGCATCAGGGTAAAACCTTAAAAATAAATTCCCATAAAACTACTTTCCGTCATCCTGATCGTCTGCGAGTTGTTTTATTTACTCCAGACGATTTATATTTAATTAAAGGAGCTCCTGCCAAACGTAGGCAATTCCTTGATTTTATTTTAAAACAAACCAGAATTGAGTATGAGTATAATTTGGATAATTATGTAAAATTATTAAAAAAGAGGAACAACCTATTAAAAAAAGAACAATCTAAAACCAAATCATTCAAAATTATTGATGAGCTTTTCATAGAAAATGCAGCACATATAATCCTAAACAGGATGAAGTTGATTAATATTCTCGAGGAAAATGCAATCTTAAATTATAAGAAAATAAATAAACAGGGTGCAAACCTGAAAATTAGATATGCGCTTTCATTTCCTATTGATAGTGATAAAATAAATCTTGATATCTTAAAAGAAGCTATAAAAAAACAAATAAAGGATAAACATGAGCAAGAAATACAAAGAAAAAGCAGTCTGGTAGGACCTCATCGTGATGATATAAATATCTATTTAGATGACAGGTTAGCTAGATATTATGCTTCTCAGGGTCAACAAAGAAATATTGTTATTGCTTTAAAACTTGCGGAAATAGATAGCTTAAGGAGAATAAGCGGAATTAATCCACTTTTTCTTCTCGACGAAGTATTATCAGAACTTGATCCTGAAAAAAAATATTTACTGCTGGATTTATTAGAAAATGCTAATTTTCAAAGTTTTTTAACCTCCGTTGATATGAGTGCTCTACCATGTCTTACTGCCGCAGCATATGTAGTAAAAGATGGTAAATTGCTATGAAAGGGGTACTATATGTATATTCATTTAGGAAGTAATTTCATTATACCTTCGGAGAAAGTAATAGCTATACTTAATATTTACCACCCATTATCCGAAGATCTATTAGATATCATCGAAACGGCCAAACTTGATCGAAATCTAGTTTATATAGGCGAAGAAGGCAAAGAAAAAACTTTAATTATTTGCTCGGACAAAGTGTATTTATCGCCAATATCTTCAACTACTCTTTATAAAAGAGCATTCAGCCACTATGAGGAGGTCTAAATTTTGAAAGGTAATAATGCTTACAATGCTACTGATATTCAAATACTGGAAGGACTGGAGGCAGTACGTAAAAGACCGGGTATGTACATAGGATCTACTGGTCCTAGAGGTTTGCATCACCTGGTCTTTGAAATTGTAGATAATAGTATCGATGAGGCTGTTGCCGGTTATTGTGATAACATTAGTGTAACTATACACCATGATAATTCTGTCAGTGTCAGTGATAATGGCCGGGGAATACCTGTAGATGAACATCCCTTAAAACATAAGCCAGCTCTAGAAGTAATACTAACTACCCTTCATTCTGGAGGTAAATTTGGTGGCAATGGCTATACTATCTCTGGGGGACTGCATGGTGTAGGGTTATCAGTTGTAAGTGCCTTATCCTTAAAAATGGATATAACTGTAAAAAGAGACGGACATATCTATACACAGACTTATTCTAAAGGTAAACCAATAACAGAGCTAAAACTGGAAGGGAATACTGATAAGACAGGCACTTGTATTCATTTTTACCCCGACAAGGAAATTTTTGAAACAATAGTTTGGGACCGGGATATAATTATTCAACGTTTACGCGAGCTTTCTTTTCTAAACAGCGGTTTAAAAATAACATTTACTGACGAAAGGGAAACAGAAGTTTATAAACAGGAGTTCCACTATTCAGGGGGATTACGTGATTTTGTAAAATACGTCAATAAAAACAAAGAGATTATAAACCCGGAGACTATTTATTTTTCGTCGGTAAAGGATGAAGTTGTGGTTCAGGTAGCTATACAATATAACAATGGCTATAGTGAAAATCTGTATTCTTTTGCCAATAATATTCGTACCCAGGAAGGTGGTACTCATGAAATAGGTTTTAAAAATGGCCTTACCCGAGCAGTAAACGATTATGCCAAGAAAAATAATTATCTAAAAGAAAACGATACCAATCTCAGCGGTGAAGATATACGTGAAGGAATGGTAGGTATTATCTCAGTTCTGGTCAAGGATCCTCAATTTGAAGGACAAACCAAAACAAAGCTGGGTAATACCTATATCAGGGGAATAGTTGAGAGTACGGTATATGATAATATGCAGGATTATCTTAATGAAAATCCCCCAATAGCCAAAAAACTACTGGAGAAAGCAATCTCCGCCCGCCGCGCTCGCGAAGCAGCTAAAAAGGCAAGGGAATTGACGCGGCGTAAAAGTGCTTTGGAAGCAACTTCACTACCAGGCAAATTAGCTGACTGCAGCAATAAAAACCCGGCTTCAAGTGAGCTTTTTATAGTAGAGGGTGATTCGGCAGGCGGCTCCGCTAAACAGGGAAGGGATCGTAATTTCCAGGCTATTCTACCCCTGCGCGGAAAAATACTTAATGTGCAAAAGGCACGGCTAGATCGGGTATTATCCAATGAAGAAATTAAATCTTTGATAACTGCAATTGGCACTGGCATTGATGAAGACTTTGATATCAATAAAGCTCGTTACCACCGTATTTTTATTATGACAGATGCCGATGTAGACGGATCCCATATCAGAATATTGCTTTTAACTTTCTTTTACCGCTTTATGAAACCACTTATTGAGCGCGGTTATGTTTATATAGCCCAGCCCCCGCTCTATGGTATAAAACGGGGAAACGAAATACATTATTTCCACGATGAAGAGAAAATGAATCGCTTTATCCAGGAATCCAACAAAAAATGGGTAATCCAGCGTTATAAAGGTCTTGGAGAAATGGATCCGGAACAGTTGTGGTCAACTACTATGGATCCTGAAAAAAGGACTATACTTCAAGTTACTATAGATGATGCCATCCGGGCCGATGAAATATTCTCTGATTTAATGGGGGAAAATGTAGAGCCCCGCAGGGAATTTATCGAAGCCAATGCCAGGTATGTAACAAACCTGGATATTTAAGAGAGGTGATTGCGCTTGCCGGAAGGTAATTTATTCAGCAATATAATTCCCGTTGATATTGAAAAAGAAGTAAGAAAATCTTTTTTAGAATATTCTATGAGTGTTATAGTATCCCGTGCTATACCTGATGTCAGGGATGGCCTAAAGCCCGTACACCGTAGGATACTTTACGCTTTATATGACCAGGGTGTTACCTATGATAAGCCCCATAGAAAATCGGCCAATATTGTGGGCGAAGTTATGGGTAAATATCATCCGCATGGTGATGCCGCCATCTATGATACTTTGGTTAAATTAGCTCAAGATTTTTCTATGCGTTATCCCTTAATTGATGGCCATGGCAACTTTGGCTCTATTGATGGTGACTCCGCCGCAGCCATGCGTTACACCGAAAGCCGGATGTCTAAGATTGCTGGGGAAATGCTTAAAGATATTGAAAAAGATACTATCGACTGGCGCCGTAATTATGATGACACCAGGGATGAACCTCAAGTTCTGCCATCGCGCATTCCCAATTTACTTATTAATGGTTCATCCGGTATTGCAGTAGGTATGGCTACCAATATTCCACCCCACAATTTAGGAGAGGTTATAGAAGGTTTAGAACTTTTAATAGACCAGCCTGACGCCAGTCTGGATGATTTGATGAGCAAAATACCAGGACCTGACCTGCCTACAGCCGGTATTATAATGGGAACTGATGGTATTAGAAAAGCTTATGCTACAGGCCGGGGAAGCTTCAAAACCCGAGCGCGTTACCATATTGAAGAAATAAAAGGCGGTAAAAATGCCATTATAGTCACCGAAATTCCCTATCAGGTTAATAAGGCTCGACTGGTAGAAAAAATTGCTGACTTGGTCAAGGACAAGAAAATTGAAGGAATTGTTGATTTAAGAGATGAATCTGACCGACAAGGTATTCGTATTGTAATTGAAGTTCGAAAGGATGTTAATGTCAATATAGTAGTTAATAAGCTTTTTAAATATACAAAAATGGAAGAAAGTTTTGGCATCATCATGCTGGCTCTGGTAAATGGACAACCCAAAGTATTGAACCTGAAACAGATGCTGCAATATTATATTGAACATCGCCAGGAAGTCATTCAACGCCGTACAACATTTGATTTAAAGATAGCTCGCAATCGCCTCCATATATTAGAGGGCCTGTTAAAGGCACTCGATTATTTGGATGAAGTAATAGATCTGATACGCAGCAGCAAAGATCGGGAAGAAGCACGTGAGGGGTTAATGTCCCGTTATCAGTTGAGTGAAATTCAGGCTAATGCTATATTGGATATGCGTCTAGCGCAGCTCACTGGACTGGAACGAAGAAAATTAGAAGATGAACACCAGGAATTACTGGATCTAATCGCAGATTATGAAGATATTCTGGCCCGGCCTGAGCGTATTAAGACAATAATTAAGCAAGACCTGGAAGATATTAAGCAGAAATATGCCGATAAGCGTAGAACAGAAATTAGTATGGAAATAAGTGACTATGATGTCGAAGATCTTATTGATGACCAGGAAGTAATGATAACCTTAAGCAATCGAGGGTATATCAAAAGACAGCCCTTAGATACTTATAAATCTCAGAAACGTGGTGGTAAGGGCATAAGCTCTACTGCAACCCAGGCTGAAGATGAGGTTAGCAGCGTTATTGTTACCAGCACTTTATCCAATGTACTATTTTTTACTAATCAAGGACGGGTTTTTTGTATCAAAGCTTACCATTTGCCAGAAGCATCGCGCCAGGCCAAAGGTATGCCTTTAATTAATTTTATTGAGCTAAGACCGGAAGAAAGAGTCACCACCATGGTCGCAGCTCGTTATCTCGAACATAAGCGCAATCTGGTTATGGTAACCCGTAAAGGGATTATAAAAAAAGTTCCTTTATCCGCTTTTGAAAATATGCGCAAATCAGGTCTAATTGCCGTACACTTGCGAGAGGATGATGAATTAATCGAAGTAAAAAGAGTGGAAAAAGGAGACCGATTAATGGTAGTAACCGCTAATGGGTTATCCATTATGTTTGATGAAGACCAGGTACGAGCTATGGGCAGAAATGCAACTGGGGTCAAAGCTATCAACCTTTCTCCAGGTGATAAAGTAATAGGTATGGACAAATACCGGGAAGGTGCCGATGCTCTTTTAGTAACCGAGAAAGGTTATGGTAAGAGAACTCCCACCAGTGAGTTTCGGGAACAAAATCGGGGTGGAAAGGGATTGAAGGCCATAGATATAACTAAGAAAAATGGCCCACTAGTAGCTTTTCAAATTATAAGCGAAGATGAAGAACTATTACTGCTCACAGGGGAAGGGCAAGTTATCCGACTGGAGGCGAAGGATATTTCCCAGCAAAAACGTTATTCAAGGGGTGTTTTGTTAATGCGCCTTCCTCAGGATGATCAAATAGTAAGTATGGCGCGCTTTAAAGTGGAAAAGGAAGAATAATAGTATTGAAAAAAATTAAAAAAGAATAAGCAAACAAGCAGTTATATATAATAAGTAAAACCGCTATTTTTAGGGCAAAGGGCTTTTTATAATTTCGCTGGAGGTGTTAATAAGTATGGAAGAACAGGGTACTTTTAAGGTAAAATCCGGCCTGGCGCAAATGTTAAAGGGTGGAGTAATAATGGATGTAACCACCCCAGAACAGGCTAAAATAGCTGAAGAAGCAGGAGCCTGTGCAGTTATGGCATTGGAAAGGGTTCCGGCTGATATTAGGGCTGCCGGAGGTATTGCCCGCATGGCAGACCCTAGTATAATACTTAGGATTATGGATGCAGTCTCCATTCCCGTAATGGCTAAATGTCGTATTGGTCATTTTGTAGAAGCACAGATCCTAGAATCTTTGGGGATTGATTATATTGATGAAAGTGAAGTTTTGACCCCGGCTGATGATAAATACCATATTGATAAAACCATGTTCAAAGTTCCTTTTGTTTGCGGGGCTCGTAATTTGGGAGAAGCATTGCGCCGTATTGGTGAAGGGGCAGCAATGATAAGGACCAAGGGTGAACCTGGCACTGGTAATGTTATTGAAGCAGTACGTCATATTCGTCAGGTTAACGATGAAATCAGATGGATCAGTAATTTACCGAAAGAAGAACTGATGTCAGCAGCTAAACAGCTTCAAGCCCCTTATGAGCTGGTAGTGCAAACCGCTGAACTCAAACGCTTACCAGTAGTTAATTTTGCCGCCGGAGGAATCGCAACTCCTGCTGATGCCGCTATGATGATGCAGCTTGGATGTGACGGCATTTTTGTCGGTTCCGGCATATTCAAATCTGGAGATCCAGTCAAAAGAGCCAAGGCTATAGTTGCTGCTACCACTTATTATAATGATCCTGCCGTCCTGGCAGAGGTATCTAAAGATTTAGGAGAAGCTATGGTTGGTATTGATATTAGTACCATCAAGCCTGAAGAAAGGATGCAGGAGCGTGGCTGGTAAAAAAGTAGGAATCCTAGCCTTGCAAGGAGACTTTTTGGAGCATAGCGAGGCTTTAAAAAAGTGTGGTGCTCAAAGCATAGAAGTTAGAACACCTGCTCATTTGGAAGAGGTGGACGGGCTGATAATACCTGGTGGGGAAAGCACCACCATTGGCAAACTGATGCAAGCAAATGGACTGGATCAGGCTATTAAGAAACAATATGATGCTGGTATGCCTATTTGGGGAACCTGTGCGGGGATGGTTCTTTTGGCCCGGGAAATTGCAGATTATGAACAATTTAGTTTGGGACTTATGGATGTAAGGGTAAAAAGGAATGCATTTGGCCGTCAGATAAATAGCTTTGAAACTGACCTGGAAGTTGCTGATATAGGTAAAATCAGGGGTATCTTTATACGGGCTCCTTATGTAGAAAAGACCTGGGGTAATGCTCAGATACTGGCAAAATACCAGGATAAGATAGTTGCTGTAGAACAGGACCATAAATTATTAAGTACCGCATTTCATCCGGAATTAACTGATAATAGGGAAATGCATGATTATTTCTTGTCCATGCTATAGAAGCTAACAAGTATACAGTATTATTTCTTGCCAAAGGGTAATTTCTGTAATATAATAAAATCCAATCTTATCATGCAATTAAGATATTAAATGCGATGAAAGGAAATAGTAAAAATCTTAAGCTGGCCAAGAGAACTGGTGGTTGGTGTAAACCAGTGCAGCTGGGTTTTGAATCCATCCTGGATGCAGGCTGTGAAAACAGCTCCGGTGGTACCGATATAACCTTTAAGTTGGGTGTATTACACACCAATTAGGGTGGCAACGCGGGAAAACCTCTCGTCCCTTATCGGGCGAGGGGTTTTTTATATTTTTTGATATTAAGGAGGTTACCAGGTAGATGATGGTGGGAGAACAGTTCTTACTGCTTCCCGGTCCTACTCCCGTGCCAGAAAGAGTAATGCGGGCAATGAGTAAACCGGTGATTAATCACCGGGGACCCGAGTTTAAAAAAATCTTGTACGAAGTAACCGAAGGGGTAAAAACAATCTATCGTACTAGATATAACGTATTGATTTATCCAGCTTCAGGTACCGGAGGGCTGGAAGCAGCCGTGGTGAATTTTATATCACCGGGGGATACAGTCTTGGCCATATCAATCGGAGTGTTTGGTGATCGTTTTGCCCAGATAGCAGCCGAATTTGGGGCTAAAGTCCAAAAAGTAGATTTTCCCTGGGGGCAGGCAGCCGATCCAGAAGTAATTAGAGAAAAAATTGCTAAAGATGTAAACCAGGAAATTAAAGCCATATTAGTCACTCAGAACGAAACTTCAACCGGGGTATGCAATGATATAAAGAAAATTCGCGAGGCGGTAGGAGATCATCCAGCTTTATTTATGGTTGATGCGGTCAGTGGTCTGGCAGCAGCCGAATTATATATGGATGATTGGAATTTAGATGTAGTGGTGAGCGGCTCGCAGAAGGCCTTTATGATCCCGCCAGGACTTAGTTTTATGGCTTTTAATGATAAAGCATTGCAAACAGCTGATAATAACCGTAATCATAAATTCTACTGGGATGTTCGTACCGGACTTGATTACCTTGAAAAAGGACAAAACCCTTTTACTCCGCCGGTATCTCTGTACTATGGGCTGCATGAGGCCCTGCAAATGATGCTGGAAGAGGGATTGGAAAATATATTTAAGCGTCATGCTAATTATCGTTATATGGTAAGGGAGGCTATAAAGGAAATGGGTCTTAAGCTGCTGGCAAAAGACGAAAATGCCTCTCCTGCCTTGACTTCAGTTATAGCTCCGGAGGGAATCGGCGCTAATCGGGTACGCCAGTTAATGCAAGATGAATTTAATATTATTTTAGCGGGAGGCCAGCAACGGTTAAATGATGTTATTTTTCGCATAGGGCATCTGGGTTATGTCAGAGAATTAGATTTACTATCTGTCCTGACTGCTCTAGAAATTGTTTTGATTAAATTAGGGTATCTGGTGGAGCCGGGAAAAGGGATAAAAAAAGCACAAAAAATACTATTGGAAATGCATAGCAATTAAAGAGGAAAGGAGAATAGTTTTATGGAAAAGAAGCGGGTTATTATAACAGAAAGAATAGCCGACGAGGGTGTAGAGTTATTAAAAAAAGAACTTGATGTGGATTATCGTGATGGCATTTCCCGGGAAGAACTGTTAGAAATAATTGACCAGTATGATGCCTTAATTGTTAGAAGTGTAACAAAAGTAAATGAAGAGCTTATCAGTCGGGCCAGTCGCCTGAAAGTGGTAGGACGGGCCGGGAATGGTATAGATAACATAGATGTTGCCGCCTGTACCCGTTATGGAGTAATTGTGGCCAATACCCCTGATAGTAATACTATATCGGCAGCCGAACAGACCATAAGCCTCTTGCTCTCATCGGTTCGTAATACAGCTTGGGCTAATTCCGTTCTCAAAAGTGGGGTATGGGATCGCAAGCCCTTTAGAGGGATTGAGCTTTACGGGAAAACGGTAGGTATAGTCGGACTAGGACGTATCGGTTCCATGGTGGCTACCAGGCTTAAATCCTTTAATATGAAAGTTATTGCTTATGATCCCTATATAACGCTTGAACGTTTTGCCCGTTTTGGGGTGGAAAGGAAAGAAACCCTGGAAGAGCTTATGCAAGAAGCCGATATTATAACTGTCCATACACCTCGCAATGAGGAAACAATGCATATGATTAATGATAAAATGTTTGCCCTGGCCAAAGATGGAGTCCGGGTAGTAAACTGTGCTCGGGGTGGAATAATAGAAGAAGCTGCCCTGTTAAGAGGCCTGGAATCAGGTAAAATAGCTAGCGCCGGACTGGATGTTTTTGAAAAAGAACCGGCTACTGATAATCCCTTATTTAAGTTTAACAATGTTGTTTGTACTCCCCATCTAGGGGCAGATACTTTTGAAGCTCAAAAGAGAGTAGGAGAAAATATAGCCGAACAGGTTATTAAAGCCTTAAGAGGAGACATTGTTCCTAATATGGTAAATCTACCTCCCATGCTTAGTGATGAACTTAACTACTTAAGGCCTTATATTAACCTTGCAGAAAAAATGGGTAATATCTATTACCAGATAGAAAAATCCCCGGTAAGCCGGGTAGAATTAACCTACAGCGGTCCCATCAGTAGAAATGAAACCGAAATACTTACGGTAGCATATCTAAAAGGTCTTTTTAAACCAGTTATGGATGAAAAGGTAAATTATGTAAACGCTAGACTGGTAGCCGAAGACCGGGGAATTCAGATTTACGAGAAAAAAGAGGAAAAAAGCTCTAAACGTTATAAGAATGTAATTACAGCTAAGATATATAACGATAACCACATGATAGAGATTGCCGGTACTGTTTCCCGGGCTCGGGATCCTTTATTGGTAGAGATCAATGGTTATGAAACGGAAACTAACCTAGAAGGCTTTGTTATCATGGTTAAGAACCACGATCGCCCCCGGGTTATAGGACCATTTGCCACTGCTTTGGGTGATGAGGGAGTTAATATTGCTTCCATGAAGGTAGCCCGCAAGAATAAAGGGGAAATAGCTATTATGTTGATAAATGTAGACCATAAAGTAGAGGATAGTGTACTGGAAAAACTAAAAGACTCGGATGGAATAATAGGACGGCCTCTCTTGCTTGAGTTTTAGGTATTTAGGCCATATAACCGCGGATAAGAATGGCGCAAGGAAGCCAATATTAAATTGGATTTAATAATAAACATAGACTTTAGCATTTTTTCACTTATTATCGGCAAAGAAGGTGTTAGATATGTTAGATGCCCGCAAGATAAGGGCTAACCCTCAGATAATAGAAAAAGAACTTGAAAAGCGCAACATAACCGGATTTCTAGAGGGATTTTTACACCTGGACGAAAAACGCCGGGCCATATTAGGCAAGGCTGAAGAACTTAAAAACTTTCGCAATACTTCCTCCCAGCAGATAGGGAAAATGAAAAAAGCAGGACAAGATCCTTCAGACCTAATGGAAAAGGTACGTAAAGCAGGGCAAGAAATCAAACAATTGGATGAAGAACTAAAAGAAATAGAAGAGGAGTTAGAAAAAATACTTCTTAATATCCCTAATCTGCCGCATGAATCAGTACCCATAGGGCCGGATGAGAATAGCAATATAGAAGTACGCCGCTGGGGGGAACCACGCCAGTTTGATTTTGAACCTTTAGCTCACTGGGATATAGGTACTAATCTAGATATACTGGATTTTGAAAGAGCAGCTAAATTGTCAGGAGCACGGTTTACCGTTTACAAAGGACTGGGAGCACGTCTGGAAAGGGCGGTAATAAATTTCTATCTTGATATTCATACTAATGAACATGGCTATAAGGAAATATTACCGCCTTTTATGGTAACTAATGACTGTATGCTTGGCACCGGGCAACTGCCGAAATTTGCAGAAGATATGTTTAAGATAGAAGGGCGGGAGATGTATCTTGTTCCCACTGCTGAAGTGCCTTTAACCAACTTATTCCGGGAGGAGATGCTGGAAGCTAAAGACCTGCCCCAATATCTGACCGCCTATACTCCCTGTTTTCGGGCTGAAGCCGGATCCCACGGGCGAGATACCCGGGGGATCATTCGCCAGCACCAGTTTAACAAAGTAGAACTGGTTAAAATAGTAACTCCGGAAAGCTCCTATGAAGAATTAGAAAAACTTACTGCTGATGCTGAACGGGTATTGCAGCTTTTAGGACTACCTCACCGTGTAGTATTACTGTGTACCGGGGATATGGGGTTCTCCTCAGCCAAGACCTATGATGTGGAAGTATGGATGCCTGGATATAATGATTATAAGGAAATATCTTCCTGTTCTAACTGTGAGGACTTTCAGGCTCGCAGAGCTAATATCCGCTATCGCCCGGGGCCAAAAGAAAAACCGCGATATGTCCATACCTTAAATGGCTCAGGGGTAGCTATAGGTCGTACTGTAGCAGCCATACTGGAAAATTATCAGCAAAAGGATGGATCAGTTATTGTTCCAGAGGTCTTAAGACCGTATATGGGTGGTATAGAAGTAATAAAAAGACAGTAAACATAGGAACTATCCTTATTGACATTGTTGAAGGCGTATGATATACTTTCATTTGCATTGATTGAGACATTAATGCATCCTTCGATGGAGGGGTGTCCGAGCGGTTGAAGGAGGCGGTCTTGAAAACCGTTGAACCTTTGCGGGTTCCGTGGGTTCGAATCCCACCTCCTCCGCCATTATATAGGAAGTGCCTGGAGATTTATTCAATTAAATTTAATATATCTTGGAGAGATGGCCGAGTAGGCTGAAGGCGCTCGCCTGCTAAGCGAGTAAGCGGTTAGTAGCTGCTTCGAGGGTTCGAATCCCTCTCTCTCCGCCATGTGCGCCCGTAGCTCAGCTGGATAGAGTAACAGACTACGAATCTGGAGGTCGCAGGTTCGAATCCTGCCGGGCGCGCCATTTAGTTTTTAAGGGTTTTCGTAGCATTATTACTATATTCGCGCCCGTGGCTCAGTAGGATAGAGCAACGGTTTCCTAAACCGTGGGTCGGGGGTTCGAATCCCTCCGGGCGCACCATTATAGCTAAGATAAAATCCCACAAGTATTTGTGGGATTTATTTTTAATAACTAGAGAGTCCTTTTCTTGACATCAGATTGGCTAATATCCTACAATCGTAATGGCAGGTTGGAGGATATAAAAATGATGAACCATGAAGACTACATGAAAATAGCTCTTACTCGGGCGCGAGAAGCTGGAGAAAACGGTGAAATTCCCGTCGGGGCGATAGTAGTTGTAAATGGGGAAATAATAGCACAAGCCCGTAATGAGAAAGAAGCACGGGGTGATGCAACTGCTCATGCAGAAATTCTGGCATTGCAGAAGGCCGCCAAAAAAATTGGACACTGGCGGTTAGCTAATGCTACCATGTATGTCACCTTGGAGCCATGTCCCATGTGTGCCGGGGCAATGGTTCAAGCACGCTTAGGTCAGTTAGTTTTCGGAGCTTATGATTCTAAGGCAGGGGCAGCTGGCTCAGTAGTAGACCTTCTGGATCACCCAGCCTTTAACCATCGGGTAAAAACGAAATCTGGAATATTAGCAGATGAATGCGGGCAAATTTTGAAAGATTTTTTTAAATCCAAACGGAGAGATGGCTGAGTTTGGTTTAAAGCGCACGACTCGAAATCGTGTGAGCCGTTAATAGCGGCTCCGTGGGTTCGAATCCCACTCTCTCCGCCATATATTATATATATTGAAAATGATAAAGAGCTTGCAGGAAAGCTATTTATAAGGTAAAATAAAAAAGCTGTCAGCGATAACTGATGAAAAAGGAATAGATACATGGAGAGGTGGCTGAGTCTGGCTGAAGGCGCTCGATTGGAAATCGAGTAGGCGGGCTAAAACCTGTCTCGCGGGTTCGAATCCCGCCCTCTCCGCCACTAAAGAATTATCAAGGGGTTTCAGAATTAGTGCTGAAACCCCTTTTAAATTTTCAATTTTCTTATTCCTGCTTTGCTTTGGCCAAAGAATAATAGACTAAGCCGTCACATAATTCTTTAACCAGTACCTTTTTGACGACAAGATGGTTCAGGTGGGCTAAAGCTTCCCCAGTGGCAAATATTTTTTGGGTAACGGAAAACTCTTCCCAGGTTTTATTCCGCATATCCCATTTCATTTTACTGGCTACCTGGGCACCGTACATTTTATTCTGGCCTAAGACATTGAGAGCATCTTGCAGTCTTTTTTGATGGTGTTCTTTTAATTCCTGAATGCGGCCGTAACAATCTTTGATAATATCCCTGTGTGCTGGTAGGGTTATGGCTATATCTAAAGAAGCAATTTTATCCAGGTTATCTAAGTATTCCTGAAGCAGATCTCTGGTAACGGTCGACGGTTTTTCCCATATAGTGTTATTCGGAGTTATTGTTCCTAAAATATGATCTCCCGAAAATAGAATTTTGTGATTAGGCTCATAGAGGCAGATATGATCCGGAGCATGACCGGGTGTTGATATACATTGCAAGTAATATTCGCCCACAGGAATAATATCGCCATCTTTTAATACATGAACATTATTTATCGGCTCACTTTTGTATTTATAGCCCGGATGATCAGCTAGGTCTATATTTTTGAGGCCACCCTGCTTGATTAAATCTTTAGCATAATCCCAGGAAGTGTTTTTGTTAGACTCATAAAAACTAACAGTATAAGAATCACAAAACACTCTGGTGTCAGGCGTGGACAAGGAATTTGCTAAGCCCGAATGATCAGAATGAACATGGGTAATCAGAATATCGGTGTTTTCCATGGAGATTCCTAATTCTTTTATCGCTTCATCCATAGCTAAGCGGCACTCCGGCTGATTAAACCCCGTATCAATCAAGAGATTTCTCTCCTGACCACGGATAAAATATGAATTTAAGGATTTAAGGGGATTACGGGGGAGGGGAATTCCGATTCTATAAATATGTGGCAGAATTTCTTCAATCATTTTAACAATTCTCCTTTTGTTTTTATTGCAGGAGACGAATGCCCCTAAAGCTTTATTTACTCCAAGTTTAATTTTAACACAAGTTCAGGATAAACTTGCTTTAGAGGGTTTTATTATATTAATCAACGTCCTGCCATAGTTAAGGAATTACATATACAGAAGTATTTTCTGGGTGGCGAGAACGGAATAACAACTGAGCGACTGGAACGGAATTTGTTGCGTTTGCAACATGTCATAAATAACAATATAATGCATAGGGGAGGAAAAGATAATGAAAAAATATAGCGATATGCTTTATAACATTCCACTTTTTCGGAATATTAATCAGGCGGATATAGAAATTATGCTCAATTGTCTAAACCCCTATTTAAGGTCCTACGAAAAAGGAATTTATATTACCCATTGCGGTGAAAGAATTAATGCTATAGGCGTAGTAGTAAATGGAACGGTACAGATGCTGAAGGAGGATGTCTGGGGAAATACAACCATCCTCGCCATAATTCAGGAAAAGGATATTTTTGGAGAAACCTTTGTTTGCAGCCGATATTATAATAGCACCGTATCTTTCCGGACAGCTACTGACTGCGAAGTTCTATTTCTCTCTTTGGCTAAATTACTTCATTCTTGCTCCAATGTATGTGAGTTTCATCACCAGCTTATCGACAATATGATCATTCTTATGGCTCAAAAAAACATGCAACTTATGGAAAAGGTAGAGATTATATCGAGGAAAACCCTGCGGGAAAAGATTTTAACTTATCTTTCCCGGCAAGCCCAGCGTAACAATAACCTGTGTTTCACTGTACCTCTGGGCAGACAGGAATTAGCCGATTATTTGGGGGCAGATAGGAGCGCTTTATCCAGGGAATTGTCACGAATGAAGGACGACGGACTGATAGATTACCATAAAAGTACCTTTCGACTTTACGAAAACATAGATTAAAATTTATAGATTAAAGCGGTTATGTTGCACAGGCAACATAACCGCTTTAATCTTTTAAATATAATTGTATTTGTAAAATAGATTTCACGGAAAAACATTAAATCATAAAAGGATGTTAAGGAGGGTTTTGTAATGAGTATGTTTTGTTACCAGTGCCAGGAGACAGCTAAAGGAAAGGGTTGTGAAATTAGGGGAGTGTGCGGTAAATCCGCCGAAGTCGCCAAGCTTCAGGATTTATTGATCTACGCCATCAAGGGAATTTCTGAAATCGTTGTTAAAGGAAACCTTGATGTCAAGGAAATCAGCATGGTCAACCATGAAATGCTTAACGCCTTATTTATGACTATTACCAATGTAAATTTCGACGAAGCAGCCTTTGTAAAAGAAATTAATAAAATGTTGCTATTAAGAGACGAACTTAAAGGAAGGCTGCCGACGACTAACTGGCATGATGCAGCTACCTTTGAAGTGGACTCCCAAGAATCTATGCTCAACAAAGCTGCTACGGTTGGCGTATTAGCTACGGAAAACGAAGATATTCGTTCCTTAAGAGAGCTTATTACTTATGGTGTGAAAGGTATGGCAGCATATGCGCACCACGCTCTAATTCTGGGCTGGGAAAAGGAAGAAATTTATGCTTTTATTTACGAAGCACTGGCCGCCACCCTGGATGATAGCCTCACGATGGATGATCTAATAGCTCTTACCTTAAAGACAGGTGAGTTTGGTGTTACCACCATGGCTATGCTTGATGAAGCCAATACATCCAAATATGGTAATCCGGAATTGACCGAGGTAAATATAGGGGTAAGAAAAAATCCCGCCATTTTAATTTCAGGTCATGACCTGAACGACCTGGAACAACTGCTAGAGCAAACAAAAGGAACCGGGGTGGATGTTTATACCCATGGTGAAATGTTGCCAGCACATTACTACCCTGCATTTAAGAAGTATGACAACTTGGTGGGTAACTATGGTAATGCCTGGTGGAAACAGCTTACAGAGTTTGAATCTTTCCACGGCCCCATCCTATTTACCACCAACTGTATTGTTCCGCCTAGGAGTGAAGAAATTCGTTCCAGAATATTTACAACTGGTGCGACCGGGTATCCTGGCTGTGAACATATAGAAGCAGACCAGAACGGTAAGAAGGATTTTTCCAAGATCATTAATTTGGCTAAGACTCTGCCGGCACCGGAAGAAATCGAAAAGGGGACTATTGTAGGGGGATTTGCCCACGAACAGGTATTTGCACTTGCTGATAAAGTGGTTGATGCTGTAAAATCTGGTGCTATTAAAAAGTTTTTTGTTATGGCCGGCTGTGACGGAAGAATGAAGAGCAGAGAATACTATAGTGAATTTGCTAAAAAACTTCCCCAAGATACAGTAATATTGACTGCGGGCTGCGCTAAATATAAATACAATAAATTGGGTTTAGGTGATATCGGCGGAATTCCAAGATTACTGGATGCCGGACAGTGTAATGACTCTTATTCACTGGCCTTGATCGCGCTGAAACTGAAAGAAGTATTTGGTCTGGATGATGTGAACGATCTTCCTATCGCCTACAATATCTCCTGGTATGAACAGAAGGCCGTAATAGTGCTTTTAGCACTGCTGTACCTGGGTGTTAAAAACATACACTTAGGACCTACACTCCCTGCGTTCCTGTCACCGAACGTTGCCAAAGTTCTTGTGGATACTTTCGGAATTGCCGGTATCGGTTCAGCTGATGAAGATATAGCGATGTTTATGGGCGCTTAGCAGTACCTACAATTTCTACCACACCTTTTTCCTTAGCGGAGACTTAAGTTTCCGCTCCCACCACATCTTAAGGGGCGGGTTTCATGCCCGCCCGTTTGCTTGCGGGGCGGTTGGAAGCTGCCCCTACTTCACTGCAAATTAGATGATAAGCATATTATCAAGAAAAATTTACCCTATGTAGCTTTCTTCCCAATATATTGACTATCCTTTGGGGGCAGTTTCTTCTAACTGTTAGAGCTCTGCTGTGTCCAAATAAACGATAGGGTTCATAGTAGGGAACCGGAATAAACGGTTAGTAAAACATTTTGTGCTAATTAAAGGATTTTGGAAAATAACGGCATAATATAATAAATAATAGATTACTTTTTGTTGGTTTATGTTTGGAAATATAAACTTTAAGGAGGAGTAGGGAATATGGGTTTACCTTTGGAAGGTATTAAGGTCCTTGATTTATCCAGATATTTACCTGGACCTTTTTGTACGCAATTATTAGCGGATTTTGGGGCTGAAGTTGTTAAAGTGGAAGATCCTAGAGGAGGAGATCCAGGTAGGGACATGCCTCCTCATATTAATGGCCTAAGCCCCCGTTTCTATACCGTAAATCGAAACAAAAAAAGTATAACTTTAAACCTAAAAACGCCGGAAGGAAAAGAAATATTTAAGAACCTGGTCAAACATTATGACATTGTACTCGACCAATTTCGCCCGGGTGTAATGACCAGGCTAGGGCTTGGCTATGAGGTTTTAAAAGAAATTAATCCAGGCTTAATTTATTGCGCTCTTACCGGGTACGGATTAAATGGACCTTTTAGAGATGTTGCAGGGCATGACCTTAATTACTTGAACTTAGCTGGGGTAACTGAATTAATCGGTGTTTATCAAGAAAGGCCGGCTATGCCAGCAGTGCAGATTGCAGATGTTGCCGGAGGAGGCATGTATACCATTATTGCTATATTATTAGCTTTGATAGATCGGAAAAATACAGGTCGTGGTCAGCTCTGTGATATTGCCATGCTGGATGGGTCTATCAGTCTGATGGCATATACTCTGGGGGAATGGTCAGGATTAGGTAAATTACCGGAGCGGGGGAATGAGGTCCTAACTGGTGGTTTTGCCTGCTACAATATTTATGAAACGAAAGATAATAAATATGTCAGTCTGGGTGCGGTTGAAGAAAAGTTTTGGCAGCAATTTTGTATAAAATTAGGCAGAGAACAGTATGCTAGCTACCAGTGGGATAAGGAAAAGCAAGCGGAAATATTAAAAGACATAAGAGATATAATGAAACAAAAAACGCGGGATGAATGGGTTGCTTTCTTTGCTGATAGCGATATTTGCTTTACTCCTGTATTAAATCTGGCGGAGATGAGCACCCATCCTCAAGTTTTAGCAAGGAATATGATATATAAATTACAGAATGTAAATGAATCAGGACAAGAAATATTTTTAACTGGAATACCTATAAAACTTTCCGAAAGTCCCGGACAAGTTGTGCTAGATTTTCCTGAGTTAGGCGAACATAACCGAGAGATATTAATGGCTGCGGGATATTCTGAAAGCGAAATAAAAGAATTTAAGGAAAAGGGAATCATATAGTTTCCGCCGCAAAAACCCTAAACTAAATCAAAAACTCAGTTTGAATGAATAAAAATGCGGGAGATCTGACGATGGAACATGGATAGCCAAAAAGAATTGGGTTCTAAGCGTGATCGTCATGCCCATATAGGAGATGGTTTTATTGGTTCAGCAGGTTTTAAACGGCTGCTGAACCATGTTTTTTTTGGCACTTTGCCTATTATTCTCGAAACCCCATTAGAAGAAATTGACCGCGATGTTGCAGCTTTAAAATAGCTCAGGGGGTAATCTATAGTTAATATCTGTAACACTCATAACCGCTACTTTAGTGCGAACAATAATAAACATCAATGTTTCCGTATAGACGCAGATAACGGTACGGCTGAACAAGATAGTAATATATAACAAGTGGGAATTTCGCTAAAAAAGGCATAGCTTGAGTCAGCTTCTATTTTCTAATTAAATATAGCTATCCCAAAAAAGTCATAGTAAAATAAAGGATGAGTCTCGTAACTTGCCAAGAAGCAAAAAAGGATGTACAATGAATGGACCATAGGAAAAAAATTTGCCGTGCTAGACGGGGAATTAGCGGTGCCCTGTAACCTGCAACCCGCTATAGCAGGGTTGAATTCCTGAGCTGAGGATATACTCTGTGAGGTCTGGCTTGAATAAGTGGTTGAGAAGTTTGGGTCCGGTGCAACGGGACATCTTGAACCGTGTCAGGTCCGGAAGGAAGCAGCACTAAGAGATTACTCCCGTGTGACGCAGGGCAGCCTGAATGGAGCTAACTGTTCAAGTAACGCTTGGAGAGTATTTTCGAAGCCAGGTGCACGGCATAATAATTAAGGGTTTTGCCGTTAAAGCAAAACCCTTAATTATTATACTGTAAAGCAGGAAAGGATAGACTAAATCAAGAACCTTTATTATAGCAGCCTGGTCGAAAGGAAGCGATATCATCATGGCTTATCTGGCTTTGTATCGTGCCTGGCGGCCTCAGTGTTTTGCTGAGGTGGTAGGGCAGGAGAAAACCGTAATTGCTCTACGCAATGCCATTAAGGATAATCGTATCTCCCATGCCTATTTATTTTCTGGCCCCCGAGGAACCGGAAAAACTAGCATAGCCAAAATAGTTGCCAAAGCACTTAATTGTGAGAATACGAAAGAGGGAGAACCTTGTAACCGCTGTTCACCTTGTACAGATATTAATAATGGCAATTTTATGGATGTCATTGAGATAGATGCCGCCTCCAATAGAGGTATAGATGAAATAAGGGATTTACGCGAAAAAGTACGGGTTTTACCTGCTCAAGGGAAAAAAAAGGTATACATAATAGACGAAGTACACATGCTTACCACCGAAGCCTTTAATGCCTTGTTAAAAACCCTGGAGGAACCACCTGATTCCGTCGTTTTTATATTAGCAACTACAGAACCACAAAAGATTCCAGACACCATTCGTTCCCGCTGCCAATCCTATAACTTCCGGCGCTTAAATGTAATTGAAATTATGAACAGATTACAGCAGGTAGCAGAAAATGATGGTATTGAGCTTGACCAGGAAGCATGCCAATTAATTGCCCGTCGGGCTAATGGTGGATTGCGTGATGCCTTGGGCAGCCTGGATCAAATTTACTCCTATCATGGAAAAACCATTCGCAAACAAGATGTTTTAGATGTACTGGGACTAGTAGATGAATTGTACCTGTCTCAGTTAATAGATAAAGTTCTGGAGCAGGATACAGCAGGAATTATAGAAATGTTATCATCAGCCCTTAAAGAAGGGAAGGAAGCGCAGCAACTGGCTCGGGAGAGCGCGTATTATTTAAGGGATTTACTCTTGTATTCAGTATTAGGTGATGAAGCCGAATTTATTGTGGTAACAGAGGCCTGTCTCCCCTTTTTGGGACAGCAAAAATCCCGGGTTAAGCGGCAACAAATATTACAAGCTTTAAATTTAATAATGGATACAGCGGATAAGCTAAGATTTAGCCAAGGCAACCGCTTTATTCTGGAAATAGCTTTTCTGCAGTTAGCTGAAATTTTTAGTTTAGAAACAGTTCAGCCCCCAACAACACAGGTGAAAGCTAGATCGGAGCGCGCTGTGAGTAAGAACGATAAGGAAGAAGCCCGAGAAATGCTTTGGAGCCGCTTACTAGCCGGAGTGAAAGAGAAAAAAATTCCCACCCATGCTTTACTTTCCCAGGGAAAACTACTAGGTGCCCGGGATAATACTCTTTATATAGGTTATAAAAAAGGTTTTCGCTTTCATAAAGAAAGAATGGAGGAAAAAGCTAACCGCGAACTAGTGGAAAGTGTTGCTCGGAATCTTCTTAAAAGAGAGGTGGAAATACAGTTTATTTTCCTGGATGATGAACAATATAATGATATTGTGGTTAAAAAAGCCATAGAGTATTTTGGCGAAGATATTGTAGAAATTAAGGATTAGGAGGTAATTATAATGAGATTTAGTCCTGGTGGCGGTTCTATGAATAAAATGATAAAGCAGGCCAAGCAGGTACAGGAACAAATTGTTAAACTACAGGAGGAACTAAAATTACGGGAAATTGAGACATCTGCCGGCGGTGGAGCTGTTACCGTTAAGGTAAATGGTAAACAAGAATTAATCTCTATTAAGATTAAGCCCGAGGTAGTTGACCCTGACGATATAGAAATGCTGGAAGATCTGGTTTTGGCAGCAGTTAATGAAGGGATAAGACAGTCGCAGGAAATGGTCTCCTCGGAAATGGCAAAAATAACCGGTGGTTTTAATATTCCGGGACTATAAATTAGGAGGACTAACATGAGATTAGCCCGGCCTTTAGCGAATTTAATCGACAACCTCTTAAAACTCCCTACTATTGGCCCGAAAACGGCGCAGAGGCTGGCTCTTTATATACTAAAAATGCCAGAGGAAGAGGCACGGCAAATAGCCAAAGCCATAATCGACGCTCGGGAAAAGGTTTTTCCCTGTTCTAATTGTGGATACCTTACCGATATAGACCCTTGTGCTATATGTCAGGATGAAAGTCGAGACAAAAGTGTGCTTTGTGTTACTGAGGAAGCAAGTGATATTATTGCTATTGAACGCACTGGATATCGGGGCAGGTACTATGTTTTAAACAAAAGTTTTAATCTGATGGATAATAATAATCTGGAAGATATTAATCTGGATACTTTTATTAAATATTTAGATTCAGGAGAGATAAAAGAAGTAGTACTGGCTCTAAATCCTGACATTGAGGGAGAAGTAATATCCCGTTATATAGCGGGATTAGCTGTTAATCATGGGGTAAAAGCCACTCGCTTAGCGCTTGGCTTACCTGTGGGTGGAGATATTGAATTTGCTGATGAAATTACCCTACGTCGTGCCTTAGAAGGGCGTAAAGAAATTTAACATAATTTTACACCTCGTGGCATAAGATGGATAACACAGCACATGCCAGGGGGTTTTTTTATGGGAATATGGTCCAGGTTGCACAACTGGTTCCTCTCTTGCCAGGTTCTGAATAAAGAAGATCAGGGCAATACAGACTTTTCCAATTATGAATTATTAAAGCAAGCCCACCTGGAAATTATGTGTGCCTATAATATGTTCGACCGAGTAGTTGATGAGGACATGGTTGATTGTGCTATTTTCAGTATTAATGCAGCGGAAAAACGTTATAGTTACATAATTAAGTCTATAAGACAGGAACAAAAAGCCAATAACACTGTTAAAGAAAATGGGGGGCTATTAAAATGGAAATGTTAAATGTTATAATAGCAGCTCTTTTTTTGTTAGTAATCCTCTATGTGATAGCTCAAATTTTCGTCAAACCAGTAAAATTGCTCTGGAAGCTTGTAATAAACTCAATAATAGGATTAGTCTTGTTATTATTAGTTAACTACCTGGGTGCATTTTGGAATTTTTCTCTACCGGTAAATATTATAAGTGTTCTTATTGCAGGCTTCCTCGGAATACCAGGGGTTTTCTTATTAATCTGTCTGCAATTGTTAATGCTGCAATAATAGAATCATAAATAACTGGCAAAAAGGTAATAAACATGCATAGAGTTGAACAATTAGACGCGGAAAACCGGAGGGTAATAGGCAGATTACACTGCAAAACCCAATTACTTGGACCAGGTATTCACTATAATGTATTCGAATAGGCTGTTTGTAGCGCAGAATTTTAATTTATCTTAAGGGCTCACGCAGCCTTTTTTTTATTTTGATAAAGGACATAAATACAGCAAAACATATTATCAAAAAATTAAACAAAAGATTCCACTGCAAAAAGTAATAAATATGCATAAGGTTAAATAATTATTCGCGGAACACGCGGAAATCGAAGGAAAATAGACATCGTTATTTAATAATGATATTAAAAGAAATACGGAGTATTTCTACGATAATTCTTAATTTTTAATTATAAATTATTAATTGAAAATCCACTTAACTTAAGGCCTATTATTCACTGTTATGCATTCGAATAGGCATTTTTGTAGCAGAATCAACCAAATAGTTTTAACTTAAAATTAACAAAAAAAGTAGTGTACTAAAAGGTGTAAAAAGGTATCATTTAATTTAATATGCAAAACTTGATTAGCATCAAGCTATTTTTTTCCATAACTTAGTCTCAAATGTGAGTAATATTTATTTCTAATAGTTTATTATTGACTCACATTTAAGAAAAAATTTATACTAATAATAATTTATATTTCTGAATCCTTAGGAGGTGTTTGTGTTTAGTCCACAAATTCCCGCCCGAGTGGTAGAGGCTTATATTGGAGAATATGCCAGTGGCAAAAGTGAGTTGGCAATTAACAGGGCTCTGGAACTTAAGTATCTGGGGCACAAGGTTACTCTGGTGGATCTGGATACAGTAGAGCCCTTTTATACTTTAAGACCAATTAAACAAATGCTGGAAAATAAAGGTCTGGATGTTATTGGATTCTCCAAGGAAGATGCCTTCGGCTTGGGAGAAACCGGGGCCATGCTAAATCCGGCAGCTCGATGGGTGTTATGGAGGGAAGGGGATGTTATCCTTGATATTGGTTATGGGGTTCACGGAGCCAGAACCCTTAACCTGGTTGAAGGAGCAAGCGAGTCTAGTGAGTTGCGTGTAATGGCGGTAATTAATTATTCCCGCCCCATGACTGCGAGTCGTCAAGGAATTATAGATTATATTAGTAATCTGGGAAGAGTAGATGCCATAGTAGCTAATACTCATTTGGGGGATGAGACAACTTTGGAGGTCATAAAACGGGGGAATAAAGCGATAATAGAAGTTGCCAAGGAGCTTGATATCCCGGTTGACTATATGGCTGTTGACAGAAACTTTTTGCAAAAAATTAACCCTGAAGAATTTGGGGTACCGGTCAAGTTTATAAAAAGATATATGCCAAAGGCTATATGGTAATTAAAAAATTATGGAAAAATGGGAGGTGTACAAATGCCAAAGGTTATTACCGAGAGTAAGAAAGCATTTATGACAGGAAATGAGACCGCAGCCTGGGCGGCTTTAGTTTCTGGAGCCGATATTATGTTTGGTTATCCAATTACTCCCCAGAATGAAATTATGCATTATTGGACCCGTCTGGCACCTAAATACGGACGCGGTTTTCTGCAAACAGAGGACGAAATATCCGCAGGGTTTACCGTTTGTGGATCAGTTCAAAGCGGAAAAAAAGCTTTTACCGCTACCGCAGGACCAGGTAATGTTTTGATGCAAGAACCCTTTGGTATGGCAGAAGCTATGAGGTTACCAGTATTAGCTATTATACAACAAAGAGGAGGACCTTCTTCGGGAACCGTAGTTTATTCCCAACAGGAAGTTACTTTGACTACCTTTGGAGGTAACGGAGAAGGGCATCGTATTGTATATTCAACTGCTACTCATCAGGAAATATATGATTACGTAATTAAAGGATTTAATACGGCATGGAAATACCGTTTCCCTACCTTTGTACTAGGTGACGGTTATCAGGCCAAAATGAGAGAACCACTTGAAATATACCCGCCAGAAGAGCGCGGAATAAAAATGGTAGATACTTATCCTTTAATAGGGCTTGAGGGAAGCATTAGAGCGGGTGAAAGAGAACCACAGCACTTGTGCAATATTTATAGTTTGGAAGAGGAACTTTATGAGGTTGTTTTGAAGAACGCTGCTGATTATGAAGCTATTTGCCCAGAGTTAATAGAATTTGAAGAAAAACATTGTGAAGATGCAGAATTAATAGTAGTATCCCACGGGGTAGTATCCCGGGCTGCTGATGATGCTGTAAAAGCCTTACGGGCTCAAGGTATTAAGGCTGGTTATTTCCGTCCTATAACCTTAAGACCTTACCCTGCTGAACAACTAAAAGCAGCCATAGCCAAAAGCGGAGCTAAGAAACTACTTGTGGCAGAATCGTCTTATGGTCAGTTTTATCGATTGACCAGGCAGGAAATTTACGGTGAAACAGTTAAAATAGAAACCTTATTCAAACCCGGCGTAGGAATTATCGACTATGATATCGTTAACAAGATAAAGAGTATTATCTAAGGAAGGGGGTTTATTAATATGGCAACTGTAGTACCTGCAACACCAAAATCATGGTATTTGCCATCAAAACCACATAAGTTCTGCCCAGGCTGTGGTCATGGGATTGTATTAAAAGCCTTGGGGGAAGCTATAGATGAACTGGAAATACAGGACAAAACCATATTTGGCTGTGATATAGGCTGTTCCTTGTTATCATGGAATTTTTTCGCCTGTGATACTACTCAGACTCATCATGGGAGAACTACTCCGGTTATGGTAGGGATAAAAAGATCGCGGCCGGAGCTTATTACCGTTGGATATATGGGAGATGGAGGAGGTTACTCGATCGGATCCCAGCATTTAGTAAATGCTGCTGTGCGTAATGAAAAAGTTACTTTAATACTAGTTAATAATACTAACTATGGGATGACCGGGGGACAGATGGCTCCGACCACCCTTCCGGAACAGATAACAGAGACTACTCCCTATGGCCGAGACCCCGAATTAACTGGTTATCCCACGAAAGGACCGGAGTTTATAGCGCAACTAACTCCTGATAGTGCTTATGTAGCAAGAGCAACTGTAGCCAAATACAAACAACTAAAAAGGTTTATAAAAAATGCCCTTCGCAACCAAATTGAAGGCAATGGCTTTTCTTTTGTGGAAGTTCTTTCTACCTGTCCTACCAACTGGAGAACCAATGCCCAGCAAACATGGCATTTTCTCGAAGACGAGATGGAACCTAATTTCCCGGTGGGAGAGATTAAAAGCCCCTTCGGAAAGGGGGATAAGTAAATGGCATTAGTAAGGATAGCTCTGGCAGGTGAAGGTGGTCAGGGGGTTCAATCAGTAGCTGAAATACTAGCCGAGGCTGCCTATAGTAAAGGGAAACAAACTATCTATATACCCAACTTTGGATTAGAGCAGAGGGGCGGTGTATCTATAGCCTTCCTGCAAGTCAGTGATAACAGAATTGGTGCTCCCAAATTTAACAAGGCTGATGTAGTTATTGCCATGAGTCAAAGAGCAGTAGGAAGGACAGCAGGTTATTCCGATGAAAATACCCTATTCGTATATGATACCGGGTTTGAGGTAAACCCAGATGAACTACCTAAAGAGTCCAAGAGGATAATAGGCTTACCTGCTGTTGATACTGCAAACAAAGAGCTGCATCCTCGGGTCTTTAATATAATTATTATGGGTGCTGTAATAGGACTTACTAATATTGTCGAGTTTGAAGATGCCAAACAGGCTTTAGAGAATAAATTAGGGCACAAATTTGAAAAAGACCCAAGTCTGAGAGAACTAAATTATAAAGCGCTAGAAATAGGCAAAAAAATGGCTGAAGAATCCCTGAAGGAAGGGGTGTGTTAAATGTCTAATGAATTAAAGCCAATAACCTTCCCTATGGAAAAAGCAATATTTCATATTTTCCCCGATTACTGTAAAGGTTGTGGCCTTTGTAAGGAGAAATGCCCTAATGCGGTACTAGTTTGGTCAGATAAATTAGGTGTATATGGAACTCCTACAGTTAAGCCCAAAGACGAAGACAGCTGTATAGCCTGTAACATTTGCGAGATGGTATGTCCTGACTGCGCCATACTGATAGAAAAAATTCGAAAAAAGAAGGCCCTTTAGATTAAAAACCCCGCTTGGGCGGGGTTTTGGCTTAAGAAGAAAAAGGGATATGCATCGGATAACAAGAGCTAACGTCCTTTAAGGATTTCTAATTAAAATCTATTGTCAAATTATGTACTTCGTTATATAATATCAACGTATTCGCGCGGTTTTTGCGAATACATATTTTGTGCCCAAAACAAACAAGATTGAGTCTTGACATTAGAACAAGGGCATGCTAATATATATTCTGCGCCCGCAAGGGAAGCAAAGTTCTAGTCAAAACCGAACAGCAAGGAAGAAGTGCGGGAGGCAAGGGACAGCATTCGAAAGGAAAAGGATGCAAGCCTTAACTCCGAAGTAAGAAAAGACAGCCTTAAGCAAGAGGCTAGGAAATAAAACTTTCATTGGAGAGTTTGATCCTGGCTCAGGACGAACGCTGGCGGCGTGCTTAACACATGCAAGTCGAACGGAGACATTGAGCGGAAGTTTT
>Ga0134092_1000071_pt1 | contig 96787 bp, 87 predicted proteins | sample 3_6taG_FD_94454 | JGI IMG/M metagenome (GOLD analysis project Ga0134092, IMG submission 94454) | Switchgrass degrading microbial communities from high solid loading bioreactors in New Hampshire, USA - 3_6_20_6_A3 metaG | ecosystem: Engineered > Bioreactor > Semi-continuous > Anaerobic >... | reverse complement strand
TTTGTATATATCCTTTCTGACAGATTTATGTCAATTTCCTGCCCGGAATCTTTCAGTGCACAGGCCGCCTTATACGCCGTATCAAGCAGAGAAGCCCTTCCTACATCATTGGTATAAGCGTAAACACATTTAAATCCTTTCATTATCCTTATACCTGCACCGTAATCCCTACCTGAAATGACATTATTTATACTGCCGTTCATCATTCTTATGCTGGTGCTTACCCTGTCCTCAACAAATATTTCCGCAAAATCTCCTCCAAGGCTTAAAGCCTTAGCCAAGACCTCTTCAAGAACCTTTTTTGGAACCATGTTTAACATCCCTCCCATTTTAATAATTATTCATAGTTTCTGAATTTTTACTTGTATGCCTATATCTTCCTGCCATCTAATTCATAAACTTTTATTTTATAACTGTTTTATAACTTCTTATAACTACTACTTTTAAAGCTTTTTACAAACACTTATAACTTCTTACTTATAATTTTCCCTTTCCAAGGTCCATCTCAATCTGGTTTTTTCTTGCATCCTCCTTTTTCAGGTAACAGCCCACGGCAGGTATATTTTTGGTCCTGTAATAATCAGGGTCGGTAAGCCCGGCTTCATCCAATGTTTTAATTTCTACCATCCTGCTGTTGTTTTTCTGCTTCAATACCTGCACACCCTGTGAATCTCTCGTTGACTTGGAACTAATCTCTGAAGTATTAAAAACAAGGACTTTTCCAATGTCGCTGTATGCCACCAGGTTCGTATCATTATCAATATGCATTATATTTATAAGCCTTGACAGGTTAGAATATGCGTTAACAAGTTTCTTCCTGTTTGTTTTGGTAGCATAGCTTGCCATGTCAATCTTGGCTATTTTCCCGTTTTCAAATGAAAACAGCATATAGCCATTGTAATCACTTGTAGAAACAATATATATGATTTTTTCGTCCTCCTCCAGGTTCAACTTGTTTGCAAGATATTCACCCAAGACGCTTGCCTTGTGGTCCTCCAGCTCATGAACCTTTATTTTGTACACAGTGCACTTGTTTGAGAACAACAGCAAATCATCCTTATTTTTCCCATCAATTTCCTGAATAATACGGTCTCCCTCTTTAAGTTTTTGCTCAGGATTTGCCCTCAGTGAAACAAGAGGTATTTTCTTAATATAGTTTTGCTCGGTCAGGAACAGCTTTACATTGTACTCTTCTATAAAATGCTCCTCAGTTATTTCTTCAACCAAATCCTTATATACAATTTCAGTTTTTCTTGGCTGCCCGTATTTTTTAGCTATTTCGTTCAACTGCTTTATAATGATTTTCTTTATTTTTTTATCGCTTTCATAAACACTTTTAAGTTCTGCAATTTCTTCCTGCAGGGTCTCTATCTCACCCACACGATTCAATATATATTCCCTGTTCAGGTTTCTCAGTTTTATTTCCGCCACAAACTCTGCCTGGACCTGGTCTATATCAAAAGCTTTCATAAGGTTCGGTATTACATCCGAATCCTTCTCGGTATTCCGTATTATCCTGATTGCCTTATCTATGTCAAGCAAGATTTTTTGCAATCCAAGCAACAGGTGAAGCTTCTTTGATTTGTTTTCAATGTCAAACATTGTGACCCTTTTTATGCAGTTTACCCTGAAATTAATCCACTCCCTGAATATCTCTTTAATTCCCATGACTCTTGGTACGCCGTTTATAAGTATGTTAAAATTACATGAAAAAGAATCCTCCAGGGGTGTGAGCTTATAAAGCTTGTTCATTAGTTCATCCGGGTCAGCACTCTTCTTAATATCAATGGTTATTTTAAGACCCTCCAGGTCGGTTTCATCCCTGATATCGGTTATATCCTTTATTTTTCCTGATTTCACAAGCTGGACAATGGCATCAATTATAGCCTCGCTTGAAGTTGTATACGGTATCTCATATACTTCGATACAGCTGTTCTTCTTATCATACCTGTACTTTGCCCTTAACTTGAAACTGCCTCTGCCTGTTTCATATATTTCACGAATTTCCTTTTCATTGTATATCAGACTTCCTCCGGTTGAAAAATCCGGTGCTTTAATATACTGTGTTAAGTCCACGTTTTCATCGTTAATAAAATGCACAACGGCTTCACATATTTCTTTCAGATTAAAGCTGCATATGTTACTTGCCATGCCCACAGCAATACCCTGATTCGGGTTCACAAGGATATTGGGAAACGTAGTAGGAAGCAATACAGGTTCCTTCATGGTGCCATCGTAATTATCTACAAAATCTACGGCATTTTTCTCCAGTTCGCTAAAAAGTTCACCGGCTATCCTATCAAGCTTTACCTCGGTATAACGGGGTGCGGCGTATTTCATATCCCTTGAATACTGCTTGCCGAAATTCCCTTTTGAATCTATAAACGGATGCAGCAGTGCACCATAACTCCGGGTTAAACGGACAAGAGTTTCGTAAATTGCCATATCACCGTGAGGATTAAGTTTCATAGTTTGTCCCACTACATTTGCCGATTTTGTTCTGGCACCAGTGAGAAGTCCCATTGAATACATTGTAAACAAGAGCTTCCTGTGAGATGGCTTAAAACCGTCAATTTCCGGAATTGCACGTGAAATTATTACACTCATTGCATATGGCATATAATTTTTTTCAAGGGTTGTGGTAATATTCTGTTCAGTTACATTTATGTTTTCCATTTAACCAACTCACCTTTGTCCGGTTTATATTTATTGTCGATGAATTTTATATATACAGTTTATGAAGTAAATAAAAAATCAACTTACATCAATCATATCAAGGTATTTGTATCCCTCTGTTTCTATAAAATTTTTTCTTCCCTGAAGATTGTCCCCCAGCAAAAGGTCAAATACCTGCTTTGTTATTTCTTCATCATCCGGGGTCACCTTAATAAGTCTTCTGGTCTTGGGGTTCATTGTTGTTTCCCACATCATCTCAGGATTATTCTCTCCGAGACCCTTCGAACGTTGTATGGTATACTTGCCCTTTATCTTTGAAAGTATTTCGTTTTTCTCCTTTTCATTGTACGCAAAATATGTTTTGTCCTTGGTGTTAATTTCAAACAAAGGGGTTTCAGCAATATAAACCTTGCCTTCTTTTATTAACGTGGGAACGAGCCTGTATAACATCGCCAGTATCAGCGTCCTTATCTGGAAACCGTCCACATCGGCATCCGTACAGATAATGATTTTTCCCCATCTGAGATTCTCCATATTAAAAGTGTTTAATTCCCTGTTATGCTTGGATTTGATCTCAACGCCGCATCCCAGGACTTTCAGCAGGTCAACTATGACTTCATTTCTAAAGATCCCTTCATATCCACTTTTCAGACAGTTAAGTATTTTTCCCCTTATGGGCATGATAGCCTGGAACTCCGCGTCTCTTCCCAGCTTACATGCACCAAGGGCTGAATCTCCTTCCACTATATACAGTTCCCTTTTGCTTATGTCTTTTGTCCTGCAATCCACAAATTTCTTAACCCTGCTGGATATATCAAGGTTTCCGCCTAATTTTTTCTTTATATTCAGTCTTGTTTTTTCTGCGGTTTCCCTGCTCCGCTTATTTAAAAGTACCTGTTCTATTATCTTGTCGCTCTCAATTTTATTTTCAATAAAGTATACTTCCAGCTGTTGCTTTAGGAATTCCGTCATAGCATCCTGTATAAATTTATTAGTTATAGATTTCTTGGTTTGGTTTTCATAGCTGGTTATTGTTGAAAAAGTATTGGTAACAAGTATCAAACTCTCCTGTATATCAGCAAAAGTAATTTTGGATTCATCTTTATTGTATTTGTTCCTTGCCCTGATACACTTGTCGATTTCATTAACAAATGCAGCCCTTACCGCTTTATCGGGGGAACCGCCATGTTCAAGGAAACTTGAGTTATGATAATATTCAAGGAGATTTATTTCGTTATTAAAACAAAAAGCAACCTGAATTTTTAACTTGTATTCAGGCTTGTCTTCCCTGTCCCTTCCCTTTGTTGTCGTCTCGAAAAACTGGATGCCTGTAAAACCCTTACCTGCATCTATTTCCTTAATATAGTCCACAATACCGTTTTCATAATAGTATTCAAAGGTTTGACCGCTCTCTTCATCATACAATATGAATTTTATACCCGAGTTTACAACAGCCTGCTTTTTTAATATTTCCTGAAAATAGCTTAAAGGAATATCTATGTCGGTAAATACCTCTCTGTCAGGCCTCCATTTCTGAATAGTTCCGGTATGTTCATAATCGCATTTTTGTTTTATCAAACCACCGATATTATATCCTTTTTCAAAATGCAGATCATATCTGTAACCATCTCTGAATACAGTTACGTCCATATACTCAGAGGCATACTGGGTTGCGCATGCTCCAAGGCCGTTTAAACCAAGGCTGAATTCATAGTCTCCTCCCATGTAGTTTTTGTATTTTCCTCCGGCATAAAGCTCACAGTAAACCAGTTCCCAGTTGTATCTCTGTTCTTTCGGATTGTAATCAAGAGGAATTCCTCTTCCGTAGTCCTTTATCATTATTGATTTATCCTTGAAACGAGTAACTTCTATTACGTTCCCAAATCCTTCCCTTGCCTCATCAATTGAATTGGAAAGTATTTCAAATACAGCGTGCTGACATCCTTCCAATCCATCCGAGCCAAATATGACACCTGGACGCAATCTTACCCTGTCAGGCCCTTTCAAAGCAGAGATACTTTCATTACCGTATTCGCTTTTCTTTCTGTCTTTGTCCATGAATTCCTCCCCTTTAAGCCTGATAATAAATTAAGCCTGAAAACATAAAAAATGTATATATGCATTTATCAGGCATATATACATTATTCCGTAAACTTATGTTCGTGTCAAGAGTTACTTGGTTACTACAATGTCTATCCTTCTATTCTGCTGACGGTTTTCGGGAGTATCATTCGGTGCCACGGGTTTAAACTCGGCATTTCCCGTGGCAGTCAACCTGGACGGTTCAATACCACATTTATCAATAAAAAACCGGACTACATTCGTTGCCCTTCTGGTTGATAACTCCCAGTTAGAAGGAAACTGTTCCGTATTTATGGGTAAATTGTCAGTGTGTCCCTGCACAATTATCTGATTATCAAGATCCTTTAGTATATTTCCCAGCTTTATGAGGACATCCTTTGCAGATTCTCTTATATCCGCACTGCTTAAATCAAATAAAATAACCGAGTCAAATCTTAATATAAGATAATCATCTCTTTCAATAACCTTCACATTTTCATCCAGTTCCATTTCTTTTATGGCACTTTCCAGCTGTTCCTTCATTTTTTCAATTGATGCCCCTTCCCCTCTGCCCTCTTCTTCTCTCTCTTCATTTATTATGGATACCATCTGGTCAAGCGCATCATAGTCATTGTACAGGTTAAAGACCTGGTCTCCGCTATTGGGCAATACCATGTTCCTAAAGGAACTGACTACTTGGGCAAACTTACTTTCATCTACATTCGAGAAAGCAAAAAGCATAACAAAAAAGCATAGAAGCAGGGTCATCAAGTCACTGTATGTACTTAACCAGCTGTTACCCTCATCTGATGAACCACTATCCGAGTACTTTTTTCTAATACTCACCATACCACCTCCTGCTTCTATTTGTTATCTTCAGCAAAGACGCCGCTTGCTCTTCTTCTCTGTTCACTTTCAGCTGAGTTCTCACTGCCCCTTGCTTCGTATACTTCCCTCTGTTTTGCCGAAAGGAACGTCTTCAGCTTATATTCCATTATTCTCGGGTTTTCTCCAGCTTGTATAGACAGTATACCCTCAATTATGAGCTCCTTTTGCCGAATCTCTTCTTTACTCTTGAGAGCCAGCTTATTTGCAATAGGGATGCAAATAAAATATGCCAATACAGCACCGTAGAAAGTAGTAATAATGGCAAGAGCCATACTGGGACCTATGCTTTTAGGATCTTCCATAGTATTTAACATATTTATAAGACCTATAAGAGTACCAATCATACCCCAGGCAGGAAATAAAGCACCCATGGTCTTGAATAACCCTTGTCCCCTCTCATGCCTTGCACTTATATTTTCAAGTTCAAGAGTTAGGGATTCCTTTATCATCTCAGGTTCAACCCCGTCAACAACCAACTGCAGAGACCTTCTTAAAAAATCATCTTCTATATTTTCCTGCTCGGTCTCAAGAGCCAAGAGTCCTTCTCTTCTTGCCTTTTGTGATAACTCCACAAGCTTCCTTATGGTATCTCCAAGTTCATTATCCTTTCCAAAAAAAGCATTAGCAACAATTTTCATTATTGATATTATTTCTTTCAGACGGTAGCTAATTAAAGTAGATGCAATCCCTCCTCCGACTGTACATATTATTGACGGAATATCAAAATATAGAGCCGGGTCATCGCCTGCCCATATTGAGTAGAGAATACATGCTATTCCCAAGATAATTCCTATTAACGTTGCTAGATCCATATAACCCTCCGTAAAAATTCTTTTATTGTTATACATAGTAAAAGTTTTTATTCTTATTTTTATCATCGGATAAATAACAAAAAAGTAAAGTGTTATACAATAAAAAATTTCGGTGAAACTATATTTTTGTTTCACCGAAATTCATAATGTTTTACTAAGCCAGTTAAAGTAATAAATTGATAAATATAATATCATGCCTAATTAGCAGCAGCTTCACCCTCGGCAGCGGCTGTTTCTTGAGGTTCCTCATCTGCCGCTTTGGCTTCCATTATATGAACAATAACTTCTTCAGGATTATCCTCAAGAGTAACCCCTTCCGGAAGTTCCAGCTGAGCGGCAGTAATACTCTCTCCCGGTTTCATTCCCGATACATCAACATTAATGGACTGAGGTGTATCCTGTGGCAAACATTTTACCATTATATTATCTTTCTGCAGACTTACAACTAATTTCATATTTTCAAGAAGTTCACGGCCATGAATCCTGATTGGCACTTCCACCCTTATTGCCTCATTCAATGAAATTTTTTGTAAATCAGCATGTATTATTTCCCCTGTAAGAAAATCATGGTCCATTTCTTTAATAATAATCGGGAAACTGCCCCCTCCGGCCACATTTGCCGTAAATACGGTATTTTTACCGTAGTTTGTAACGGCAGCCCTTAAATCGGACGCTTTTATTTTCACAGGTATGTTATCCATATCTTTCCCGTATATAATTGCAGGAATGAAACCGGAACGTCTTAGCCTGTTTGCTCTTCTGCCGCCTGTTATTTCTCTTCTTTCCATGTTTAATACCGGTAATTCTTGCATGTTATTCAGCCTCCTTACTTTTTCCAATATGTTTTTTCATAGGTTCAAAACCTCTGAGTATTTTACTGAATATTCCATGAAGCTTTACCGTTATTTATAATATCACATGATTATTTTTTTGCAAGGTACCCCTCGGCAGCAAGCAATTCTGCTATCAATACTGCTCCACCGGCAGCTCCGCGTATTGTATTGTGTGAAAGGCTTGTAAACTTGTAATCAAAAATTTTATCTTCCCTCAGTCTTCCTATGGTAATTCCCATGCCGTTTTCATAATCCCTGTCAAGCCTTGTCTGGGGTCTGTCATTTTCTTCAAAATACTTAAGGAATTGCTTTGGAGCACTTGGAAGATTTAATTCCTGGGGCTTCCCTTTATAAGCGTCCCATAATTGGATTATCTGCTCTCTTGAAGGCTTCTTTGCAAAGGAAACCGACACTGCTGCTATATGGCCATCCGATACCGGTACCCTGTAGCATTGTGCTGATATTACAGGTTTTTCCGCTCTTTTTATTTCATTACCCTCAATGTGTCCCAGGATTTTCAAAGGTTCGTTTTCACTCTTGTCTTCTTCTCCTCCGATATAGGGTATAATATTATCCTGAATCTCAGGCCAGTCGCTGAATATCTTACCTGCACCTGAAATTGCCTGATATGTGCAAACCATTACCTTCTCAGGTTTAAAGTCCATTAAAGGATATATGGCCGGAACATAGCTTTGTATGGAGCAATTAGGCTTTACGGCAATAAAACCGTTTCTTGTACCAAGTCTTTTCCTTTGGACTTCTATTATTTTTATATGGTCCGGATTAATTTCCGGAATAACCATGGGTACATCCGGTGTCCACCTGTGGGCGGAGTTGTTTGATACTACAGGTGTTTCAGCTTTTGCATACATTTCTTCGAAAGCATATATTTCCTCTTTTTTCATATCAACGGCGCAAAATACAAAATCCGTTTCTTCGGAAATTTTATCTACCTGGTTAAGGTTTTTTACCACCAGACTCTTTACCTTTTCAGGAATTGGTAAATTAAGTTTCCAGCGGCCTTTTACAGCTTCCTCGTAACTTTTGCCTGCAGACCTTTCACTTGCTGCTACAGTTACAACCTCAAACCACGGATGATTTTCAAGAATAGTAATAAATCTTTGCCCTACAAATCCTGTGGCGCCAAGAACACCAACTCTAAATTTTCTTTCCATAGCCTATACACTCCTATATGACAGTATTATTTATATATTTATATACATTTTATAGTACATTATTAAAGAGTACATTATTAATTAATTTATTAATTCATTAATTTGACCAGTTATTATATCTTTTAAAATTAGATTTTATCCTTTGTTATTTTTTGTATTTTAACATAGATAAAATAAAAACACAAGCGGTTGATTTTATATTTATAATATATTATATTATAATTCTGTTTCATTTTCTTACTGCTTGACATATTAAAAAATACGATTTATATTGAATTTTCAAAGGGACAGTGTTAAAAATGGATAAAGATAAAAAACAACGAAACATTAATAGAATGAAAATCATACACTTTTTTCCAGCTCGTGTAATCGCGATAGGATTTGCGGGTTTAATCCTTCTAGGTGCAGTTCTGTTATATCTTCCGATATCTGTTAAATCCGGTCAAGAGCCTGTTAGCTTTATAGATGCCTTATTTACTTTCACTTCGGCGGTGTGTGTCACCGGGCTTATAGTTACAGGTACTAATACAACATGGTCTGTTTTCGGTAAAATTGTCATCATTATTTTAGTTCAATCAGGCGGATTGGGTATTATGTCCATTGCCACCATAGTTTTGCTTTTTCTTGGAAGACGTATTGGTCTAAAGGAAAGATTAGCAATACAGGAATCATTAAATAATTTTCCTTAACCGGAATAGTACGAATATTTAAGAGAATCATAATTGCCGCTTTCATAATAGAATTGGCAGGTGCTGCCATTCTTTCCACTAGGTTAATACCTGTATATGGTTTTATTGAGGGTATTGGGAAAAGCCTGTTTTATTCTATTTCTGCTTTTTGTAATGCAGGTTTTGAGCTATTAGGAACCTGGGATAACGAGAGCAGTCAATCCCCGGACAGCCGGTTTTAACAGCATACCAATTGATATGATGACGGAACAGTCCAAATTGCTTACAGTTCTTTTAATGTTTGTGGAAGGTGCACCCGGCTCCACGGCGGGTGGCATAAAGGCCACTACATTCTACGTAATTTTATTTTCCACTTTTTCATATATTGTCGGAAATGAGGATGTATACCTATTAGGGCGCAGGATACCGGAATCTGATACCAGATTTAAAGAAAAGGATATTGTGGTTGTAATGGGTAAAAACTCTGGTTTAAAGGCCCTGCAAGGTATGGCTTAGCATAAAAATAAAAAGCCGGTTTGTTTTCCGGCTTTTTTTACTTATTTTTCTTCTATTTTATATTTATTTTTCTTCCTGTATAACTATAATTCTACATTTTAATTTCATTTTCCTTTAATATTTTATCAATGCTTACCAACTGTATGCAAACGCATAACACTTCAATAGCCTTTTTTAACTCATCAATGGGAGGAAAGGTGGGTGCAATACGTATATTCCTGTCTTCAGGGTCTTTGCCGTAGGGGAATGTAGCTCCTGCAGGAGTTAATGCCACACCAGCTTCAGCAGCTTTTTTCACCACTTCCGAAGCACATCCGGGCATGGTATTAAGACTTATAAAATATCCTCCCCTAGGTTTGTTCCACCATGCAATACCTTTCCCGCCAAGTTCTTCCTCAAGCATATTAAGTACGGTTTCAAACTTCGGTCTTAAAATTGCCGCATGTTTCTTCATGTGCTCATTTATATTCTCAAGGTTTTTCAGGAAAATAACATGGCGGAGCTGATTAAGTTTATCCGGGCCAATAGTCTGTTTATCCAGCCTCTTCTTAATATACTTTATATTGTTGGCACTTGTTGCCATTGCAGCAACTCCCGCACCCGGAAATGTAATTTTGGAAGTGGATGTAAATATATAAACCCTGTCCGGGTTGCCGGCCTTTTTACATGCTTCAAGTATGTTTTTTAAGCTATCATGTTCATCATACAGGTGATGTACAACATAGGCGTTATCCCAGAATATTCTGAAATCCTTGGCTTTTGTTTTCATATTGGCAAAACGATCAACCACTTTGTCAGAATACGTTATTCCGTCAGGATTGCTGTATTTGGGAACACACCATATACCTTTTATATACTCGTCCTCGGAAACAAGTTTTTCTATAATATCCATATCCGGTCCGTCGCTCTTCATGGGCACCGTTATCATTTCAATGCCAAAAAATTCACATATTGCAAAATGGCGGTCATAACCGGGACTCGGGCATAGAAATTTAACCTTGGGAAGTTTACCCCACGGTACGGAACCCTCCTCAACCCCGTGGGTCATAGCATAAGCCACCATATCATACATCATGTTAAGGCTCGAATTTCCGCCCACTATGACTTCCGAAGCATCTACTTCAAGAATTTCCGCAAACAGTTTTTTAGCCTCAGGGATTCCGTCGTTTATGCCATAATTCCTGCAGTCAAATCCGTCAAGGGTTTTATAGTTTTCGGCATTTACACAGTTAAATATTTCCATAGATAGATTCAATTGCTCTGCGCCGGGTTTTCCGCGGGACATATCCAATTTGAAATTTTGCTTTTTAAATCCGTCATATTTCTCTTGTAACCGTTCTCTCATTTCCATAAGTTGAGCTCTATCCATTTTTTCCAATATGCACATCTTTATTCCCCCTATTCTAGCCAATACAGAATTACCGTTTTATTCGTTTTGTTTATGTAACGGCTCAATTATATAAGATTATATAATAAATATATGAATGAGACAATAACTCCTTCTACAATTTTGCAATTATTAATTATTTGTCTTGCAAATTTACTTTCAACAAGCTGAATATTCTGTAATGTGCTTTACATTATATTTCTGCTTGGCTTATTTAGACACTATTTGGATACTATTGTATATTAACTTTTGCACTGGGGGAAATTATCTGTATCCATGTCTGTCCAGGATTAAGGACCACAGGGTTTCCGTCTTCGTCAACATACAGGGTTGCTTCTTCCCTTGAACTCTTTGACCATTTTATTTTAATTGCTTTTCCGCAGGTAATAAACCATCCATCACCAGAGCCTACGGTTTTTACATCCTGTCTCCCCTCTTTGTCTCCGGGTATAGTGTAGTTTTCAGCAAACTGGATAATAATATTCTTAACTTTCAGCTGCTGTTCTGACACCCTTTCCATATGGGGCTCACCATTTCTGTACCTGAGATATTGACGGCTTTCCGCATCATAAACATAGTCACCCGTATATTGCTGGTTATACATGATTTCAACTTTTTCCGCGGCTATGCCACCTTCCAAAATGACATCCTCCCTATTATATGTAAATACAAGTTTCTTATCAGTTGTGGTCCTGTACTTAACTTTATTTATGTATTCCCTTATCTTCTCCATCGATGTGTATGAATCCTGCCAGTTGTTTTTATCCTTGGTCAAATCCCAGAATATTTCTCCTCCGTTGGCAACACCGTTTATGTTGTTAATCTTAAACCTGGATATATCAGATATTGCCTGTGGACTCCATCCAAAGTGAACATATATTGCATCATGTTCCAGCACATAGTCCAGGAAATAGTGCCTTGAACTCCTTACAGGACCTATAAGTTCAGGATCGGTTCCCCAGAATATCGGCATGTATCTGGTTATGCCGCCTTCCACAATAATTTCATAGACTATCTGTGCTTTATCAAGCCCTCCTTGGGGCAGAACTATTTTGCCTTCATTATCTATCATCACTGCAATAGGCCTTTCTCCCTCTGTCGGGAATACAAAGTTCTCCACATGCCCATCTTCTAAATCCCTTTCACCTGTATCACTGTCTTCCGTGTTTCCCAAATTGTCTCCCGTATCAATAATATCCTCACTTATAGTTTGCTGTTCCCCGTCTTTGTTACCACTATTATTCAATGTAATAATGATGACCACTGCAAATATAATTACCATCAACGAAGCAACAGCGATATACATGTTTCGTTTGCCGGATTTACCGCTGAATATACCGGATATTTTGTCCTTAATTAACTGCATATTCTTTTTGCTCATTCTACTATGACCCCCATCAGTTTCCATTATTTTATTGTAAAAAAATAGCCAAAACTCTATAAGCAACTATAGCGCTTTGGCTTATTATAAACAAATCTTACTATATATCAGGTTAATTAATTATCAGAGTCTTCGTCAGTATCTTCATCTTCATCTTCATCATCCAGCTCGAAATCAAATTCGTCTTCCATTCTTAATTTGAACTCCTCGAAGACAGCATCAAGTTCGCTTTCATCCTCTATCGTTACATAGGTTTCTTCTCCGTCTTCATTTCTTTCCACTTTAAGTATAATTATTTCCTCTTCGTCACTGTCATCATCTTCAATTTCACTTAAAGGAGAAAGGATTACATATTCATTCCCATCCATTTCGATAGAGTCAATATATTCAAACTCCTCTTCTTCTCCGTTTTCATCCACTAATATTACTGTATCGTCTCTTTCTTCAGTCATTGTTATTACCTCCCTCATTTTAATAGATTTTAATTATATCATAATATTTAATTATTTCCTATATTTTCCCCTGAAATTATTCTTTTTGCAATATATTTATTTTTTATATTTATTATTTATTTATTTATATTTTTATTATTATTTTTATTTATTTTTTTATTTTTATGTTTGCTACCTTTTATTAACCTCATTTCTTATGCTATCCAGATATCCCTGTAAAATATACGTGGCTGCAATAATGTCAACGGTCTTTTTTCTCTTGGATGATTTAATGCCTGCTTCATTCAGGATCCTATTTGCTGCAATTGTTGACAATCTTTCATCCCATTTTATTATTTCCACGTTTCCTAATTTATCAGATAAACATTTTATAAATTGATCCGTTTTTAATGCCCTCTCTCCCAAAGTGCCATTCATATTTATAGGATAGCCGACTATCACCTTTTCTATATTATAGCTATCAATAATCTTTTTTATCCTTTCAACGGGATAGTCCATGTTATCCTTCCAGTCAATCGTTTCCAGTCCCTGGGCAGTCCAGCCGAATGGGTCGCTTATCGCAATGCCTATACGGGCATCTCCGAAATCAATTCCCATTATTCTCACTTTTCCACCTCACAATCAGCATATTTTTATTGCAAATTGAGGGCACACACCTGCACAGTAACCGCATAACAAGCATTTATCCTTATTTACGGCAGCTTTTCCGTCAACTATACTCAATGCATGCTGCCTGCACCTGTCAACACATTTGCCACAACCTTCGCACCAGTAATCTATGTGAAGCTTTTTCTGTTTACTTTTTACCCTGTTTTGCAATTCATCAGGTACTGCTTGTCCTTCGAATATTTTCACATTCATTTCAACTTCATCTTCTGTCTGCATCCCTACAGCCACCGAATGGATATACGGTATATTCAGCACGAAATTCATACACTCATAATATGAATTTATCAGGTTTCCTCCTCCCAGAGGTTTCATGCTGTATATCCCCTTGCCGGCGTTATATGCCTTTTTCACGGCTTCAAGCATTTCTTCGATAGTTCCGTCCCCTATGCCCAATCCGCTTATGTTAACAATAGGATGAATAACATCAATTTCAGGCATTTCAGCGCATGCTTCCACAACCTCTATGTTATGGGTGGATGCTCCCACTGCCCTTATTATTCCCTTTTCCTTCTGATTGATAAAATAGTCCAAAGCCTCCTTATGGCCCTTAAGGGTTAGCCTGCTTTCCTGCTCATGCAGAAGAAATATGTCAATCACATCCAGGTCTAATTCTTTTCTTGCCTTTTCAAGGCTCTTTTCCGCACCTTCTTTTGTATATGCATAGCATTTGGTAGCTATTACCGGCTTTTTCCCCCATCTCCTTATAGCCTCTCTTATATGGGCATAAGTGCCGTAAATTTCTGCCGTATCAATAAAATTTATGCCTAATTCCAAGCCCCTTAAAATAACATCGGCACCTCTTGCAACAGGAAGATTAACCTGGAGAGGACCTATTACAAGGGCGCCGAAACACAATCGCGAAACATCTATCCCTGTTCTGCCAAGCTTTATGTATTCCATATTAGTTCTCTACTTCCCGTCCCTTGGTTTTTCCGATTCCAAATAGTACTTAAGTATTACCTCCAGCAGTTCATCCCTTTCCAATTTTCTTACCAGGCTTCTGGCATTCTTGTGGTTTGTAATATACGTAGGATCCCCGGACAGAATATACCCTACAATCTGATTTATCGGGTTATATCCTCTTTCCTCCAAAGCCTGATAGATGGTCAGAAGGATTCTCCTTACTTCCTCGGAATTATCTTTATCCACTTTAAACATCATGGTTTCATTATCTTTCATATTATTCCACTCTCCTATATAAACCGAAACTGCCGAAGCGAAGAAAGAAATAATCGCATATTTATTTTACCACTCAAATGTCTATTTTATCAATAATAAATTTGTTATTGCCAGGTTAACAAACCCGGCCTCTCATAAAGCCATCCTCCGCATCCGTCATCAAAACATCCTTTATTTCGCCTTTAAGGCTTTCATCCCCTTCGCAAATTACCCTGATATAATTGGGTGTCAGGCCTTCATAAAATCCCGGTTGGTCACAAGCCTGCTCAAACAGTACAGGCATAACCCGGCCTATGAAATTCCTGTGAAATTTTAGGGCACATCTTGAAGAAAGCTCAATCAGCCTGTTGCTTCTTTCTTCCTTTACCCGGCCGGGAACCTGATTTTCAAAGGAATAAGCGGGAGTTCCCTTTCGCGGTGAGAATTTAAATACATGCATTTTCGCAAAGCATATCTCTTCAAGGAATTTATACGTCTGTTCAAACTCCAGGTCAGTTTCGCCGGGAAAGCCGACCATGACGTCAGTAGTTATTGCAACATCGTCAATATTGCTTCTTAATCTCTCAACCACTTCCCTGTACTCCCGGGTTGTATACCTTCGGTTCATCCTTTTTAAAGTTTCATCACATCCGCTCTGCAATGAAATATGATAATGGGGGCACAGCTTTTCAAGGTCTTTAACCCTGTTTACAAATTCAGAGGTTATTATGGTGGGCTCAATCGAGCTTAACCTTATTCTTTCAATTCCGCCAATTTCATGTATGCGGCATATAATATCAAGCAGGGAGGTGTTTTTCAGGTCCTTCCCGTAAGAAGCAATATGAATTCCGGTAAGGATAATCTCCTTAAAACCGTTGGCGGCAAGTTTCCTTACCTCGTTAATCACATCCTGGGGGTTCCTGCTTCGTATGGGCCCTCTTGCATAGGGTATTATGCAGTAGGAACAGAACTGGGAACAACCCTCCTGGATTTTCAGATAGGCCCTTGTCCTGTTTTTAAACTTCTCCACCTTAAGTTCTTCAAAATCACGGGTTTTCATAATATTGCCAACCAGGTTTACTTTCTTCTTTTCCGGTGCCGGGCCGGAAGCTATTTCATTTATATACTCAATTATATTTCTTCTGTTACTGGTACCGATTATTAAATTAACATCAGGAATACTGTTTACTTCCTCAGGAGAAGCCTGGGAATAGCATCCCATAACGACAACTATGGCATTTTCATTCAAATTTTTGGCTTTCCTTATCATCTGCCTGGACTTTCTTGCACTGATTCCGGTTACGTTGCAGGTGTTTATTACATATACATCAGCTTTTTCCTCGAAATCCACAAACCGGTATCCCGCATTTTCAAATAGCTCCGATACGGCCTCTGACTCGTACTGGTTTACTTTGCAGCCAACAGTAGAGATAGCCACGGTTTTTTTCCGCCCGTACCTTTTTATAAATTCTTCATTATCCAGTGATAAATCAACCTTTTCTTTTGTTATGTCCTCTCTTACTGTATCCATTATGCTTTTTCCGCCTTTTCTCCTTTCATTTTTTCTATAATATGATTCTCATTAATTATATTTTTATCAATAGTATTGTCAATAAAAATATTATCATTAAAAATGTGCTGATTTAATTTTATAAATTTCAAGAAAAGTTTTTTAAAAATTCCGTCTCTCCTGTTTTTTTCATATATATACCCATATGTACAGGCAATAATCGCTCCAACCGTATCCACTATAAGGTCCCACATTGTATCATTAAGGCTCGATCTCTGCATATTAAATCCGAACAAGGAATCCATGGTAAATTCATAAATTTCCCATAATGCTCCCATGCTTAAAGCAAAAGTAAATGAGAATAATGCTACAAAAAAGGGGCTTAAGTTTAATTTTAACCGTTTCTCACCATTTATTATGTATATAAGAAGGAAGCCTGCGAAGCCAAGTATGATGCCTGAAAGAGTGTGAAGCATCTTGTCCCACCACCAGTACTTTTCATAGAAAAACTTAAGCTCCCCGAGATAATTAGCTGCAAAAATAAACATAAGGATGACAATTTGAAAACTGGGTGGTAGGTTTATCTGGCTCTTCCTTGCAATAATAAACGGAAGAAAAGTCAAAAACAGTGTAAATGCTGCAATAAACGCATTCATGTAATTTTTATTTATTAAGCTTACTATAATTGATAAAACAAACAGTGTCCTAATTATACCTGCCACAATTATTTCAGTTTTCAGGGATTTTATCTTTGAAATGAAGGATTTCATTGCCTCCAACCTCCGTAATTACTAAATATGTTGTAGCATATATAATACAATATTGCAGTATTTATACCGCTTCCTTCTTCGTAACCCCCTTTCTAATTATTTAACCTCATCTATTATAATCTATAGTAATCTTATCATAAATATAATATAAAAGTATACAAATATAAAAGTAAACAAAGAGCACAAAATTTCATTATTACACAATTAAGGACATGTAATTTTTTACATTAATTTAATTGACTTCTTATTATAAACGGGGTATTATATTTATATGGGTATTATACTTATTTGTTATAATTTCCAGTAATTATTTTTGGCTTCATAACTTCATAATAATTCTAAAAGAGGAGGTTGTATTATGAAATCCTTTAATATCATGTTAAAATCTATAAACGATGTCAAGGATTTTGTCAACATCGTGAACAAGTACGAATTCGACGTGGATCTTTCATCCGGCCGGTATGTTGTAGATGCAAAATCCATTATGGGTATTTTCAGCCTTGACTTAAGCAAGCCTATTAAAGTTCAGGTTCATGCAGATGACTGCGGCAATTTCTGTGAGGAAATTGAAAAATATAAAGTATAACAATTGATGTTGCAACCCAGATTATAATACTATAATGAACTTAAAATCAAATAAATTAATGAAAAATTAATTAATTGATCAATTAATTAATTTAATGTTTAAGTGTTAATTTTTATTTAGTAATAAAGAATTATATTAAAAAACTTGTGCTAGTTTCCATATAAATTTGAACTTTACATTTTTATAGAAAACTAGCACAATTAATTTTATGCTTCAGTTTATGCTTCCTTTTTCCATCTTAGAATTGGATTCCTTGCAGCTTTAACTTCATCCAGCCTTCCAATAACCGTAGTCGACGGGGCATTTTTCACCGTTTCAGGGTTTTCTGCAGCTTCATCCGCTATTTTTATCATCGCTTCTATAAACCTGTCAAGGTTTTCTTTGGATTCAGTTTCCGTAGGTTCTATCATAAGCGCTTCTTTGACAATCAAAGGGAAATAAACCGTAGGTGGATGGAATCCGTAATCTATAAGCCGTTTTGCTATGTCCAGGGCTGACACCCCGATATTCTTCTGCTTATCCGCGGAAAGCACAAATTCATGCTTGCATGTTCTGTCATAGGGTAGTGTATAGTATTTCTTCAGTTTTTCCATGATGTAATTGGCATTTAAAACGGCTGTTTCAGATGCCCTTCTTAAGCCATCAGGGCCCATTGACAGTATATACGCATATGCCTTTACTATAACGGAAAAGTTCCCGTAGAAGGATTTTACCTTTCCTATTGATAAAGGCCTGTCATAATCAAGATAATAACACCCATCCTTGTATTCAACTACAGGAAAAGGTAAAAAAGGCTCCAGCATTTTTGTTACCCCGATGGGTCCGGATCCCGGTCCTCCTCCGCCGTGAGGCGTAGAAAAAGTTTTATGCAGGTTTAAATGAACTATATCAAACCCCATATCACCAGGGCGGGTAATACCCATGATTGCATTGGCATTTGCTCCGTCATAATAAAGAAGGCCACCCTTTTTATGGACAATATCGGATATTTCAGTTATTTGCTCTTCAAAAAGCCCCAACGTATTAGGATTGGTGAGCATTAACCCTGCCACGTCATCCTGCATTAAGGCCTCTAACTCTTCTATGTCCACATTTCCCCGTTCATTTGATTTAACCTGTATCACTTCAAAGCCTGCAATAGCTGCAGAAGCCGGATTGGTACCATGGGCAGAATCAGGCACCAGAATCTTTCTTCGTTTATCGTCCCCATTGCTCTGATGGTATGCCCTCATTATCAACAAGCCGGTTAATTCACCGTGGGCACCTGCCGCAGGCTGCAGAGAAACTTTGCTCATTCCTGTAATTTCAGCAAGCATTTCTGATGTTTTATACATAATTTCAAGGCATCCCTGCACCGTTTCCTCGTCCTGGTACGGGTGTACCGATGATAAGCCTTTCAATGCCGCAATATCTTCATTTATTTTAGGATTATATTTCATGGTGCACGAACCAAGCGGATAAAAACCTGTATCAACGCCGTAATTTTTTCTTGAAAGCCTGACAAAATGCCTTACTGCATCCACTTCACTGACCTCTGGCAATTCAGGCTCCTTTTCTCTTATGTATTCAACCGGTATTAATTCTTCCAGCCTTGTTTCAGGTACATCGCATTTTGGCAAAGAATATGCTATCCGCCCCGGTCTGCTTATTTCAAAAATCAGATTCTCCTCTTTCATGCCGGTCTAACCCTCCATATTGCTTAATTCCACTAATTTATCAATTTCATCCCTGGTCCTCTTTTCGGTTATGGCAATCAACCATGCATCATCCATGTCAGGAAAATTCCTTCCCAGTTCATATCCCCCGATTATTTTTTCTTTTAGCAGCTTTTTATTTAATTCTTTAAGAGTAAAGAGTCCTCCGTTCCCGGATGATTTTCCGCTGTTTACACTGTTTAATTTGACGGCGAACTCCTTGAAGAAGGGAGCTGAATAAGCAGGAACAAACTTACCTGTTTCAATGAGCTTCCGGTATGCGTAATGGGCCTTCTTGACGCAGAGACTTGCCACTTCCTTTAACCCCTTTTTACCCATGAGAGTCAGGTAAATAGTGGCGGCCAGTGCGTTAAGGGCCTGGTTTGTGCAGATATTGGATGTTGCCTTTTCCCTTCTTATATGCTGTTCCCTGGTCTGCATTGTAAGCACAAAACCCCTGTTACCATGCACATCGGTAGTCTGTCCCACAATTCTTCCAGGCATTTTCCTCAATAAATCGTTAGTGGCAGCAAAAAAACCCAGATAAGGGCCACCAAAGCTAAGTGAATTTCCAAGGGACTGTCCCTCTCCCACTACAACATCCGCCCCATACTCCGACGGGGGCTTCAATATGGCAAGGGATATGGGGTCAGCTATAACAATAAATAAGGCTCCGCTGTTTTTTACTATCCTGCTGATCTCATCCAGGTTTTCAATTGCACCGAAAAAGTTGGGGTTTTGTACAACGAAAGCAGCTGTTTCCGTATCAATCTTTTTTTCCAGGTCTGACAAGTCAATTACTCCGTTGCTGTATGCCACCTGCTCAACACTAATTCCGTGATATTTTGTATAAGTCCTTATCACATCCGTATATTCAGGATGAATATTGGATGCTGTCAATACCTTATTTTTTCTCTTATGCCCGCATGCAAGCAAAACAGCTTCAGCCGCAGCCGAAGCCCCGTCATACATGGACGCATTTGCCACATCCATACCTGTAAGCTCGCATATCATTGTTTGATATTCGAATATAGCCTGTAATGTTCCCTGGCTTATTTCGGGCTGATAGGGGGTGTAAGCCGTGTAAAATTCGCCCCGCATGAGCATATGTCTTATTACACTGGGTATATAATGGTCATATGCCCCTGCCCCTAAAAAGCATATATACTCATCTGTATTTGCGTTTTTGGAAGCCAGTTCTTTCATGTGTTTTTCCAGCTCCAGCTCTGACATTGCTTCAGGAATATTCAAAGGCCTCTTCAGCTTCAACTCTTCAGGAACATCACTAAATAGTTCGGATACGGACTTCCTGTTCATCTCTTTTAAGATAGCTTCCTGCTGCTCCGGAGTATTGGGTATATAACGAAAATTCTCGGTCAATTTTAACCCTCCTCAGAGCAAAATTCCTGGTACTGCTGTTCATCCATCAAATTGTCTAGTTCGGATGAATCCTCTAATTCAATTATTGCTATCCATGCTTCGTAAGGACTTGTATTAACTTTCTCCGGGCTGCTGCTTAACTCCTGGTTAACCTCCAATACCTTTCCTGACACGGGTGTATAAACGTCGGAAGCAGCTTTAACCGATTCAACCACGCCAAGAGTATCTCCTGCTTTAAGGCTGGTTCCCACTTCTGGCAACTCAACATAAACAATATCCCCAAGAGCATTTTGGGCAAAATCGCTGATACCTATGTATGCCTTATTTCCCTCCACCTTAACCCATTCATGGTCCTTTGAATACTTTAACCCCTTTTCTATATGCATTAGATTTCCTCCTTCTCCCTTATTAATTTTCTGTCATTATTTATTTCTATTATAACTCTTTTCTGTTATAACTCATTTTTATTATAACTCATCCCTGCCACAACTTACTTCTATTATAGCTTTTTCCTGTTATAAAACGGTAAACTTACGATTCTGGCTTTTAAAGGCCTGTTTCTTATAATAACCTCAATTTCAGTGCCTATTTCACTGTATTCTCTTTCAAGCAATGCCATACCCAAATTTTTCTTTAATGTTGGCGAAAAAGTGCCCGATGTGACAAAACCGATATTCTTACCCCCGGACTGAACCATGCAGCTGTTTCTCGGAATGCCGCGTTCTTCAAGCATTTCAAATCCTACCAGTTTTCTGTCCGGCCCCCTTTCCATTTGACTTAATAACACCTGTCTGCCAATAAACTCTCCCTTATCAAATTTCACAAATCTCTGCAATCCTGCCTCTACAGGTGTTATATTTTCCGATATTTCATGACCGAAAAGGGGAAGTGCAGCCTCGAAACGTAAAGTATCTCTTGCACCTAATCCTGCCGGTACCAATCCATCTTCTTCTCCAGCCATTATAAGGCTATCCCAAACATGTTTGACACTTTCGGGAGCCATGTACAATTCAAATCCGTCTTCACCGGTATAGCCCGTTCTGGATACCAGGACATCTACACCGGCTATGCTGACCTTTTGTTCAAATCTAAAAGGCTTCATTTCTTCCAGTGGAAAATCCGTTAACTTCTTTAGTATAACCTGGGATTTCGGGCCTTGGATTGCCAGCTGCGAATATTCATCAGAAACGTTCCTGACAGTTACTTGCCCTTCGATATTGTCCATGAACCACTCAAAATCTTTCAATGTATTGGAGGCATTAACTACTGCCAGATACTTATCATCGGTAAACTTGTATATAAGTATATCATCAACTACTCCGCCATGGGAGTAACATACTGGGGAATATTGTACCCTGCCGGCTTTTATAGTGCTTATATTATTTGTGATTATCCGTTGTATAAATATTTCGGCATCAGGTCCTTCAATTAAAATTTCACCCATATGTGAAACGTCAAACAGGCCTGCTGCATTTCTTACTTTTTCATGTTCATCAAGAATCCCCGAGTACTGGACAGGCAATTCCCATCCTGCAAATTCGGTCATTTTCCCGCCTAATTTGCAATGGGTTTCATATAACGGGGTCCTTTTCATACAATTCACCTCCCTGCAGCTACATGTTTTTCCATATCTTCTTCATATCTTTATCATATATCTTTTATAGCATATCTTCCATAACTCTTCTATATCTCTTCCTGTCTCTTCTGCATCTCTGCTCTTCTGCATTTATTTTCTTATGCATTTATGCTCTACTTATCTCTTCTCATCCATATCTTTTCTCTTCTAATAACCTTTTTTCATAAATCTTCTATATCTCCATAACTTCAATCCCGTTTCTTTTCAGCAATTCTGCCGTAACACCTCTTCCATCTATGAGTTTTCCGGAGAAGGAACCGTCATATATTTTATTACAGCCGCAGGATGGACTTTTGGATTTTAAAATGGCTTTGCTTACTCCGGCCATCTTGGCTATTCTAAGAACTTCATTTGCACCTTTAATAAGATTATCTGTTACGTCCCGCCCGTCAGCCGTTATAACTTTTGCTTTGCCATCCAGTACATCCTTTCCCGTACCGCCCACAATTTCACATGGAATTCTGGGTGTAGGGCATCCGCCCAGTTGTTCCGGACATACAGGTATAGCCCCTTGTTCCGATACTTTATCAATAACATCCTTATTGTAATTATTTCTTCCGTCATATTTGCAATTTATCCCTAACAGGCAAGCACTTACAATTATCATGAACTCTTGACCCCTTTGTTTCAGATGAGTTTTATTCCTCTTCCAATACAAATTCTATCTGTCTTGTTATCCTGTCTGCCCTTACAACTCTTACATTGACCACATCACCTATTTTATATTCCTTGCCGGTTCTTTCCCCCTTCAGGAAGTATCCCATATCATCAAGTATATAGTAGTCATCCTCAAGGCTGGTTAACCTGACAACACCTTCTACGGTATTATCAAGCTCAACAAATATTCCAAAATTAGTAATACCGGTTATAATCCCTTCAAAAACATCCCCTATAAACTGTTGCATGTATTCCACTTTTTTGGCATCCTCTATCATCCGTTCCGCATCTTCGGCGACCCTTTCCCTTTCCGAGCAGTGAAGTGCAATGTCAGGAAGCGTTTCTATATAACGGTTTCTTTCCTCCTCGCTCATTTCTCCCTTAATCATTTTTTTCATTATCCTGTGAATGATTAAGTCAGGGTATCTTCTTATAGGAGACGTAAAATGGCAATAATATTTCGATGCCAGTCCGAAATGACCTACGTTCTGTTCGCTGTATCTTGCTTTTTGAAGTGAACGAAGCATCATCGTGCTTATAAGCCTTTCCTCTTTCTTGCCCTTTACTTCCTCAAGAAGTTTCTGAAGAGCTTTCGGATGTATATCTGATAACCCCTTTATCCTATATCCCAGTAACTTTACAAAATTACTGAAGTTAAGCAGCTTCTCCTTGTCAGGATTCTCATGAATCCTGTAAACAAACGGGGAATCAAGCCAATAAAAATACTCGGCAACGGTTTCATTACATACTATCATAAACTCTTCGATAATTTTTTCGGCAATGGTGGAGTTGAATCTTATAATATCAATTATTTTACCGTCATTGTCCATAAGTATCCTGGCTTCTCCGAAGTTAAAATCCATTGCCCCCCTGTTTATCCTTTTTTGCCTGAGTATCAGCGCCAGCTCCTCCATTAACCTGAGGTCATCAAGAATATGGGAATATCTGTTGCAAAGCTCAGGGTCATTATCATGCAAGATTTTATATACATTGGTATAAGTCATTCTTTCAACGGTTTTTATTACACTTTCGACTATTTCGTGGCTTACTACATTGCCATTCCGGTCAATGTTCATGAACACAGAAAATGTGAGCCTGTTCACGCCTGGATTTAGGCTGCAGATACCGTTGGATAACTTTGGAGGTAACATGGGTATTACCGTGTTAATAAGATAGATGCTTGTTCCGCGTTTTAACGCTTCTTTGTCCAGAGGTGAATTTTCTTTGACGTAATGGCTGACATCAGCTATATGAACACCAAGTCTGTACAGGCCGTCAGGAGTTTTTTCTATGGAAACGGCATCATCAAGGTCCTTTGCGTCCTCACCGTCTATGGTAAAGATTTTCATATTCCTCAAGTCCCGTCTGCCTTTTATCATTTCCTCGGTAACATCGTTTTCTATCCTTTCTGCCTGTTTTAACACTTCTTCCGGGAATTTTTCAGGCAGATGCAGGGTTTTTATAATTGACAACACATCAACCATTGGATCATTTTTGCTGCCCAGAATCTCCACTACCTGGCCCTTTGGCTTGCTACTCTTGTTTCCGGGCCATTTTGTTATCTTAACCACTACTTTCTGCCCCTGGGAAGCTCCCATTGTCTGGTCAGCAGGAACTAATATATTTTCCGTTATTCTCTTTTCATCAGGTATCACTGCGAAAGAACGTTTTCTTTTTATAAAGGTCCCAACCAATGTTTCGTTTGCCCTTTTGAATACTTTTACTATTTCCCCTTCATCTCTTTTATCCTCTTTTTTTCCTTCATTATAAGCTATCCTTCTGACCATTACCCTGTCATTATGCATTGCGCCGTTTAAAAATTTAGGGGAAACATGTATATCTTTTTCATTTGGGTCATCAGGTATGACAAATCCGAATCCCTTTTCGCTCATTTGCAGCTTCCCGGGAATAAGATTAAAATGCCTGGGTAAGCCATACCTGTTTCTTCCCGACTTGTATATTTCCCCTTTGAGTTCCAATTCATCCAGTATTTCTTTTAGCAAATTAACATCTGTTTTAGGTACGGATAGGATTATGGCAAGCTCCTTAAGTGTAAGGGGCCTGTACTCATCACTGTTCATAAACGCCAATATTCTGCCTTTTCTTGCTTCTCTCAGTTCTAAATCCATCGTACACCTCTTATACTTTACTTACTACTTTGTATGATTTGCATATTTTGTAAATAAAATTAAAGCTATGTAATTTATTATACATAGCTTTTTTCTTCTTGTTACAATTATATATTATCATTTTTTAAAATAATTATTACTATATTTTCATGGATTTTCATGGGATGTATCGTTATTTATTGGTTATTTTAGTAATAAATACAATACTATCGAAGTAATCAAAAATGCAACTGCTCCGACTTTAGTATATTTATTCAGTATTACATCCAGGGTTTTGGCTTTATTCTTCCCGAAGAATGTTTCCGCCCCGCCTGCAATTGAACCAGACAAGCCTGCAGATTTACCTGACTGCATTAATACCATAACTATTAAAAACAGGCAAATAATTATATGAATGATGCTTAAAATTATTGTTCCGACGCCCAAGTGAACACCTCCAATACTCTCTAATACTATTAGCTCTCACACATCTCTTGCTATCACAAGTCATATAAGTTTATTCTACCATATACATAATTACATATCAATAGTTAACGATATAGGGGACGGGACAAAGAACCGTCCCCTGTCATAACTGTCTGTCATAACTTTCTGTCATAACTGTCATAATTACTTATTCTTTAAATTGAACCATGCATTCAGTCCAAGATACTGGGCTGTGCTTCCCAATTCTTCCTCAATTCTTAACAGCTGGTTATATTTAGCAACACGGTCTGTCCTTGAAGGTGCACCTGTCTTAATCTGGCCTGCATTTGTAGCAACAGCTATGTCTGCAATGGTTGAGTCTTCTGTCTCACCTGATCTGTGGGATACAACTGCCGTGTATCCAGCCCTATTTGCCATCTGGATTGCATCAAGGGTTTCCGTAAGTGTTCCTATCTGATTGACTTTGATAAGAATGGAGTTTGCAACTCCAAGGTCAATTCCTTTCTTTAACCTCTGGGTGTTTGTAACAAAAAGGTCATCTCCAACGAGCTGGATCTTCTTGCCTAATTTATCGGTTAAAAGTTTCCAGCCTTCCCAGTCTTCTTCGGCAACGCCGTCTTCAAGAGAAATGATCGGGTATTTCTGTGCAAGGTCTACCCAGAAATCAACCATTTCTTCACGGGACTTTCTTATGTTTGTCTTCCAGAACAAGTATGTTCCGTCATCCTGGTACATTTCAGTTGCAGCAGCATCAATAGCAATCCTGAAATCATCACCGGGTTTGTAACCTGCTTTTTCTATTGCTTCAAGTATAACCTGGATGGCTTCTTCATCATTCTTCAGGTTCGGAGCAAACCCTCCCTCATCACCTACAGCGGTGCTGTAACCTTTGTTCTGTAATACCTTTTTCAGGTTGTGGAAAACTTCAGCGCACATCTGAAGGGCTGTTTTGAAGCAGCAAGCGCCAACAGGCATTATCATAAACTCCTGGATATTCACGCTGTTGTCGGCATGTTTTCCGCCGTTTAAAATGTTCATCATAGGTACAGGCAAAACCTTTGCATTAGTTCCGCCTATGTATTGGTATAAGCTTAATCCAAGGGACTGAGCTGCTGCTTTCGCAACGGCCAGCGAAACGCCCAATATGGCATTAGCACCAAGTCTGCCTTTGTTCGGAGTTCCGTCCAGTTCAATCATTAAATTGTCTATTGCAACCTGGTCATATACGTTCATACCCTCTACTTTTTCTGCTATTATTTCGTTTACGTTTTGTACAGCTTTTTGTACGCCTTTTCCAAGGTACCTATTCTTGTCCCCGTCTCTCAGCTCAACAGCCTCAAAAGCACCGGTTGAAGCTCCTGAAGGCACTGCGGCACGGCCAATGGACCCATCTTCGGTTACGACATCTACTTCAACAGTGGGGTTTCCCCTTGAATCCAGGATTTCTCTTGCATATACACTATCAATTCCTAAATATAAGCTCATGCAATATTCTCCTTTCGATTTTTAATTTTTAGCTATTGTTTTTTATTTATTATTTCCTTATTTTATATTTACTATTTCAGTATTATAAAAACTTTTTTACTAAACTAAACCATTATATAGGATACCCCAAAAATTAGAATTTGTAAAGAAGATAAAAAAAATAGTTAAAGCAAATTATTTATTCTGTTTAAAACATCCCGCTTAAACCTGTCAATAAATCCGGCCGTATATTCCCTGATATCCAGCTTGTCATCTTCAATCAATGGAGTAAGATCCATGGCATAGGTCAGTGCTGCCGCCGTATCCGTTGCTTTATAATTGGCAAATGTGGCATTTGCAGTTCTCCTGCCGACGACAGCCATATCATACCTTTTTCCTCCTGATATTTGGGAATCGTGAAGCGCTAATAAGGCCGCAGAAATGTTCGGATGGACTGAAACATCCAACAACACTTTTTCATCATCATTAACCCAGTCCAGGCTTCTCCATACTTCGCATCCGTATATCTTTTTCGGTCTTTCCTCTTTTTGAAGCATACGAACAGCTTTTATTACCTTAATTGCGACAGCAACATGCGTATCGTGCTTATCTGCGGGATTATGAGTGTATATGATATCCGGTCCGGCTTCTGAAATTAACGATGCAAGTTTTTGAACTATTTCTTCATCGTTTGGATTTTTCACTGCCATACTCGAGTAATTCATCAACGCCAGGGCCCCGTACTCTCCAGCATAGGCTGCTTTCTTCTGTTCCTTTTCCCTTACTTTTTTCATTTCCTCGTCTGTATAAAATTTATACAGCCCTTCCCTCGGACTTCCTGCCCCATCTGTTACCACAACTGCGAAAAACCACTTGTCATCTCTTCTAAAGCACTCAATAATCCCATGGGCCGCCATTATCTCAATATCATCCTGGTGTGCCGATATACCCATATGGGTTGTCCTTGAAATTGCTTCCTCCAAGGGCAAGTCATCCGGGACGAAATATACCGTTTGCCTGTCTTTATCCCGTATAAATTCATACAAGTATGATCACCATCCTGGCTATAATCACTATCCCGATTGACTAAATTACCTGGTTATTGTCACTTTTTGCAGCATGCGCGGCTTATCCGGATTCAAGCCCCTTGCAAGGGATAATTTGCATGCAAACATTTGGGCAAACACCGCATTGTAGAAAGGAGATATTATGTCATTTTGCGTTTCAGGTATCATAACTATATTATTTTCATGGTCTGATAATTTCCTGCTATTTGTTACAATAATTAGTTCAATATCTTCTTCTTTTAATCTTTCAATCATGGATAAAGCATTATTCAGAGACTGACCTTCAGGGGCATAAATAATTACAGGTATTTTCTTGTCAATCATTGCTATAGGACCATGGGCAAAATCGGATATTGCAAATCCTTTAGCCCTGATATATGAAGTTTCCTGAATTTTTAAGGCAGTTTCCAGTGCTATGGCATAATTAACTCCCCGGGCCAGCACAAAACATTCTTCCATATCTTTGTATTTTTTAACTAAATCATTTATATTCTCCATCATTTCCAAAGTACGCGATATTTTATCCGGTAGCGATTCAAGTTCACTCATCAGTCCCCTGTTGCCGCTCCAATAAGCTGAGAGCGTTGCAAATAATAACATTTGGGTTGTAAATGTTTTTGTTGCTGCAACACTAATTTCCTCCCCTGCAGCACAGTAAAGATGATACTTGGCCTCAGTCGCTATGGGAGAACCAACGGAGTTGGTTATGCCAACAGTTAATGCACCCTGCTTATTTGCATTCCTCAGAACCTCCAAAACATCTTCGGCTTTTCCTGATTGGGATACTCCAATAACAAGACTGTTCTTCAGGTTGACGTGCCCATCATACAAAGTAAAAATTGAGGGGGCCGCCAGGGAAACAGGCAAGCCTATCATATACTCTGTAATATATTTGGCATAAACGGAGGCATGGTAAGAAGTCCCCCGTGCTGCAATAAACAATGAGGTAATATTTTCACGTTTTATCGCTTCCACAAGTTTTTCTATAGTTTCCGTATTTTCCTCAAGGCACCTTTTTACAGCCACCGGTTCATGTTCTATCTCTTTCAACATTATACTCATGACAACATCAAACTCTCCCTCTTATTTTATTAGCATAATAAATAATTATACAAAATCAAAGACCCTTTATCCATTTGCCTCATTGGCTTTTTCAGGAGGTAATAGCAGTATTTTGTCCTTTTCAAGCACCATTTTAACTTTATTCTTACCCTTTAAGCCAATGGCTTCTATATATTCACCGGGTATCTGGATACGTCCTGCCCTGTCAACTACCGCCAGTTCTTCATGGGTACCTGAATCGCCGCTGAAAATTCCTCCGCTTTCCATTTCCTTTAACTCTTCCGCATAGGATTTTCTCCTGATAAATTCGCTGCTTGTTCTGCCATCCCGGATCTGAACCACCCTGTCAACTTTCTTTGCAAGATTCCTGTCATGGGTAACTATGACAATTGTAACACCAAGTATTTTATTCATATTGCGGAAAACATCCAGGATTTGATCGGCTGTCTTAGTGTCAACAGCTCCCGTAGGTTCATCCGCAAGAATCAGTTTGGGATTATTGGCCAGTGCTATGGCAATTGCAACCCTTTGCTGTTCTCCTCCTGACAGCTGGCTCAACTTATTGTTTTTCCTGTGTGACAAGCCAACCATATCAAGCAGTTCCAGTGCCTTTGAAGCCCTTTTGCGCCTGTTATGGCTCAATATCATCGGCATTTCCACGTTCTCTCTTGCAGTTAAATAAGGAATAAGGTTTCGGGCATTGTTCTGCCATACAAAACCGACAGTTTCCCTCCTGTATTTAATTAGCTGCCTGTCATTAAACTTTAGTAAATCCTTGCCGTCAACAATCAACTTGCCGGCTGAAGGCCTATCAAGCCCTCCAAGCATATTAAGCAAGGTGGATTTACCGCTTCCGCTGTTTCCTATTATTGCCATCAATTCTCCTCTTTCAATTGTCAGGTCAAGGCCTTGAAGGGCAACAACTTCTGTTTCCTTGGTTTTATATATTTTAACCAGGTTCTCGCAAACTATCATATAATTATCGTTCACATAGGCCTCATTACCATCCTGTCCATGCTCGATATCCTGATTGATATCATGCTTTATGTCCGTTTTGACATCCTGCTGCTTGATATTCTTTTTACCTATTACATTCCTAATTCTCATCCACCACTTCACCATCCTCAAGAGTATATACACAATCGGCTACTTCCACCATACTGGGATCATGGGTTGTCATTACAACTGTGACACCCTCCTGTTCCACCAGTGTTTTAAATAACTTGACAACCTGTAATCCCATATGGGTATCAAGCTCAGCAGTTGGCTCATCGGCGAAAATTACTTCCGGCTTATGGGCAATAGCCCGCGCAATAGCAACCCTTTGCTGTTCTCCGCCGGACAATTCATGAGCCCTGTGGAACATTCTCTTTCCAAGGCCTACCATCCTTAAGCATTCTTCAGCTCTTTCCTTTCTGTGCTTGGGATCATACCCTGCTATTCTAAGCCCGAAATCAACATTTTCAAAAGCTGACATTATTGAAATAATGGCTACGGACTGAAATACAAACCCAAAACTTTTTCTGCGCAGTTCATCCTGCTTTGATTTAGAAAGTCTGCTGATTTCCTGTCCTTTAAAATAAACTTTTCCCCTGGTGGGATTATCCAATGCACCCATGATATTCATTAAGGTTGTCTTGCCTGATCCTGACCTTCCTCTTAGGATTGTAAGTTTTCCAGGTTGAATTTTTACGTTAATACGCTTTAATGCATGGACTATATCCCTGCCTGCACGAAACTCCCTGTCAACATTCTCGGTCCACATAATGGGTAGTATTTCCTTATTATCCATTTTGACCTCCATACCTTAATCCTCTCCAAGTTTTAGTGCCTGATTAATTTTAATTTTTGAAACAAGAATACTCAGCACTATAATTCCTGACAGAAGCATTATACCTACGATTGAATACAACTTAATATAATCCTCGCCATATGCAAATACTTTAAATGGTAATGCAATCTCCTCCGCACTATACGCTATCTGTATCAAAGGAATGAACAAGTCGCAGGTGATTCCTCCTATAACAATACCCATCAGCAGTGCAACGCCGGATATTAAGAACTGCTCCCATACCAGCATTGAATTTATGCTTCTCATAGAGAGGCCCATGGCTCGGAAAATACCAAACTGCAGTGCCCTGCTTTTGATTGACAATATCCAGTATATAAGGAATCCGATTGTACTTATAAGCATTGTAATTACAAAGCCCATAGTTAACGCTCCGTTTGTTCCTTGAAGCATCGGATCGTTTTTCTGTTTGATTATTTCATTTTTAGTAAATTTAATATTGCTTAGTTCTATGCCTTTCTCCTGTATTTCTTCATAAATTTCAGTATCAGTTACATTATCCTTTTTCTTGATCCACACCTCATATGGCTCAAGGGACATTTTGGACTGAACGTATGAAAAGTTTGCCACTATTAAATCCCTTGACTGTCCGATTCTATCTCTTGCATTTGGATTATATGTGGGCCAGTAATCAATAAAAGCGTATATATAACCTTCGAGATATGTTTGACCCTGCCATGTAATATATACGGAATCTCCCTCTTTTAGCTTGTATTTCTCCTGGAGGGACTTGGATGCAAGCATGGCGGTCGGAGATTCGGCCAAAAGGTTGAGATAATTATACCAGTGATAAGGCAACAGATCATGCCTCATCCATGATACTTTTCCAAATTCCTCCGGAATTATGGCTATAAGGTTTACATTCGATGAAGAACCTCCAATACTCCTCATTTCAACATTGCTTCTCCTGAAAACCTTTGTAGCCAGTTCAACCCCTGAAAGTTGTGTAAACTGACTGAAAGGCGGTTCAATATATTGTATCGCCGAAGGTCTCGATCCGGGCCCTTCCATATCTGGGCTTCTGTCAGTAACAATATAGGATGAATCAGTTCCTATGGTTAATTCAATAGTATTCCATTTTTGCTTTAGTACTATATCCGCTCCTGTATCATACATCACTCTTTCTTCTATGTTTCTATTAAGAGTCCTTGATGCGTTCGCATTGAATATACCCAGCGATAATGCCAAAATCAGGAACAACATTATAAACTGTTCCTGTCCTTCCGATCTTCCAACATGGATAAAAGATGCATAGAAAACTGCAGACCAACGTTTTTTCCCGATTATAAAAATCAGGTTTACAAGTAATGGATATATGCGCAAGAACAGAAGGCCGGCTCCCAGTATGAACATTGTGGATATAAGGAACAACAAGGGATCAATTACAAGATCAGAGCCTTCAATTCCTGTCATAGCAAGAGTTATTTTTCGCATTTTATAGCTGTACAGTCCATACCCAGCCACCGCAAGAAGTAAGAAATCAATGAAATATCTTTTCCATACAGGTTGTTTTTTTCCCCTGACCTTACTTTGCTTATAGAGGACAATACTTGTCCTTGAATATAAATAGGCAGGTAAAAGCATGGAAAAAATGAATAAGCATATTGCCAAAATGGAATACAAGTATGCTTCCCTGCTCAATTTTACAGGAAGGGCAGTTCTCTGCACAAACTCAAGAAATCCATTTGAAAGCCCTAGAACTTTGCATATAAACAATCCGAGGGGAGGTCCTGTTAAATAAGCTATTCCTCCAAGCAAGAGGCTTTCATAAAAATATGTTAAAAATACCTGTAAACTACTTGCTCCACGGCTTTTTAGCACAGCTATCTCGTTTGCATCATTCTTTACAATAAGCTGGGCTACCATAAACATGTAAAATGCCAGCATTAACAGGATTGGAATTTGTAAGACCCACAGAGTCAAGCTCAATTTTTTTGCTCGTTTTTGATAAGCTTCGAGAGTTGATACCATTGGAAGTCTTGAATTTAAACTTCCGGTGTATTTATTTACCCACCTGGTTTGTTCTTCGTAAGCAGAAAGAATATGGTCTATATCCTCGATTTGTATTTTATGATAATCAAGCCCGTAGTTCCAATGGACTTCTGTTAAAAACGTCCTTTCATTATCGCTGTAGTTTTCAATAAAAATATTATTGAACAATGAATAATCCATGAAAAAGCTTTCATTGTAATTTACTAATCCATCGAACCAGTAAACGTCAGAAGGGTCTTTCATGTCAAAAATACCGACAACTTTAGCCCTGCAAAATTGTTTATTATCATTTGCATAATCATATATTACGTAAACTTCATTTAACCTCAAATCCAATCTATCAAAAGCCTTTTGGGTTACAACAACCTCTATGATGTCCCCGTCCTTTTCCGTTGAGAACATTCTGCCGTGTGTAATTTCAGCATGCTGTTCAAAGTCAGTTAGAGCATGGAATTTGAAGAATTTTCTTTTAGGATTTACTTCACGCTGTATTTCAGGCAATGCAAAAAAACTATCGGCAATCAAAGCTTTATTTTCCACTACTAAAGGAACATTTAATTGCTTTGCGAAATTTACAACACCATTGTTAAACCATTTATATGCAGATACCCTGTCTTCTCCTCTGTCTTTATAATATTGGAGCCTTGCTTTTATTTCGTACCTGCCGGGGTATACTCCTTTACTTTGCTGGTAGTTTTCCAGATCCTTTGTAAGCATTCTTTGTAATACTCCGTTTGTATATATGGGAATACTGCTTATCATTGCAACGGTTAATATTGATCCGATTAATAAAGACAATACCATCCATTTGTTATTCAGCAGTTTTCTTACCAGTACAATTAGCATAAATATCCCCCCTGTTAACTTTCTATGACCTCTTCTCCAACTTCAAGCCCGCTCACTATCTCAACTTTAGTGGGATTTTCTATGCCAATCTGCACAACCCGGTCCTCTTTTATTCCGTCCTTAAGTACATATACTGTTTTTTGACCCATATAACCATGGACTAAATGCTTGGGTAATACAATTACGTTTTCTTTTCTTTCTATCAGGTAGGTTATCCTGGCGTAATCACCAAGGGATACATCTTTAGGCAGGTTTTTTACTTCAATTAGAACCGAATTCTTTAAACTCTCATCTGCATCAGAAGGAAACATTGACGGCAACATAACCACTTCACCTTCATATTTGCCGCCATTTATCTCTACATCAACTTTTACTCCCAGTTTAAATTCTATATTATACTCCCCCGAATACCTGAGCTTAAGCCGGCTTAAATCAGCAATTCTGATTATTTCCTGCTGGGTATATACATAATCCCCTTCCTTTATACTGGACATCCAGACAATTTTGCCCGAAATGGGAGCAATTAGTTTGGATTTCTCTATTTCTGATTTTATATTTTCAAGCTGAAGTTCAGCAGTTTGAATGTCCAGCTCCAAAAGGGCCTTGGAATTTTCGTATTTCTCTTTTTCCGCCTGAATATTCATTTCCTGCCTGCTTATTTGTTTTTCCAGTTCCTGAAGCTGATCTTCGGCCCCAGGCAATATATCCTGTACGGATATTCCATCCGGTATGCCCGCTATGGTAGCCTCAAGTTTTTCTTTCTTCTTTTTAAGGTTTTCAAGCTCAAGTTCAGCCAATTTTATTGATCTTTCATAACTTGATATTGTTTGATTGTAATTCAATTTCAACCTTTCCAGGGACATTTGTTGCTGGAATAACTGGTTTTCAAGGCTTTCAGTATCAAGTTGGAGCAATACGTCTCCCGCTTTTACCACGTCACCTGTCTTTACGTATATAGCTGCGATTCGTCCGCCTTTATATTGGAAAGATACACCGGTTTGAGCATCTGAAATGAAATAAGCTGTTGCATCTATTTTTTTCTCTATTGTCCCCAATTCCACTTTTACGGTTTTGTATGTAACTTCCTGTGAGGCTTTTAAAGGAGGGGCAAGCACTTCTTCTTCCTGCGGGAAAAAATAACATCCTGAAGTCAAAATCATAATAAGAGTTGAAATCAGTGTAATGCGAATTCCATGAAATAAAGCTTTATGAGCTTTGTTACATGACTTAAATATAGTTTTCATCACTAATGAACCCCCATTGCACGCTAAACAGTTATTAATAAAGCAATAAACAAGCCAGCAAACCAAGAAGCCATGTATGATAAACGTTTTTAATCTATAAATGCCGACATAATAAAGAATTTGTTTATTAAAAAGCAGGGCAGGTAAAATATGTTTTTCCTGCCCTTATATGCACTTTGTTAAATGGACTGATATAAATTATCCGTTATACTTTACAATTTTTTCAAAAGTATCAAGTTTAAGGCTGGCACCGCCAACAAGTCCGCCGTCTATATCAGACATGTTGAAAAGCTCCCTTGCGTTTTCAGCGGTTACACTGCCTCCGTACTGTATTCTTATTGCTTCCGCTGCATTATCACCGTATAATTCCCTGACGGTATCCCTTATAATCATACATACTTCATTTGCTTGTTCGCTGGTTGCTGTCTTTCCTGTTCCTATTGCCCATATGGGTTCATAAGCTATAACAACATTCTTTACCTGTTCTTCTGTCAAGCCAAGTAGCGCTATTTTTACCTGATATCTTACAAGATCTCCGGTTACTCCCTGTTCTCTTTGCGTTAATGATTCACCGACGCATATAATAGGCTTCAAGCCATATTTGAAAGCAGCATGTACCTTTTTGTTAACCGTTTCATCTGTTTCAGCAAAATACTGCCTTCTTTCGGAATGCCCTATAATAACATATTCAATACCAAGTTCAGAAAGCATTGCTCCGGATACTTCTCCTGTAAAAGCACCTTTCTCTTCCCAATGCATATTCTGGGCACCCACTTTTATATTTGAACCTTTTGCAGCTTCTACAACTGCAGGTATGCATACAAAGGGTACGCATACAACTACTTCACTGTCAACTCCGGCTACTTTTGCTTTAAGCTCATTTACAAAATCCGCCGCTTCCTTCGGAGTTTTATTCATTTTCCAGTTACCTGCAATTATCTTTTTTTTTTGCTCCTGATCCAACAGGACGGCTATACCGGGCAATTCCTTGCCTTCCAGGAACTCCAATGATGCTCCGCCACCTGTTGATATATGGGTTATCTTATCAGCAAAGCCAAGTTGTTCAATAGCCGCAGCAGAATCTCCGCCTCCGACTATCGAAATAGCCCCTGATTCTGCAACTGCCCTGGCAATTTCCCTTGTTCCCGTTGCAAAGTTCGGGAATTCAAAAACTCCCATAGGTCCGTTCCAAACAACTGTTTTTGCGTTCTTTATTACTTTAGTGAATTCATCTATGGTCTGCGGCCCTATGTCCATACCCATCCATCCGTCCGGAATGTTATCTGACAGCACGTTCTTGAATTCAGAGTCATTTTTAAATTCTTTCGCAACGACGCTTTCTACAGGGAGATAAATCTTTACGCCCTTCTTTTCGGCCTTTTCCATTATGCTTCTTGCCAGGTCAAGTTTGTCATCCTCGCATATGGATTTGCCAATATTGTAGCCCTTTGCTTTAAAGAAAGTATATGCCATACCTCCGCCGATTATCAAAGCATCTACCTTATCAATCAGGTTCTCAATAACCCCGATTTTATCGGATACCTTGGCGCCGCCGAGAATTGCCACGAAAGGACGTTCAGGGTTGGCCAGCGCTTTACCCATTATTTCTATTTCCTTCTTGATAAGATATCCGCACACTGCAGGCAGGTAACTTGCAACACCTGCTGTTGAAGCATGGGCCCTGTGAGCTGTTCCAAAAGCATCATTTACATATATTTCAGCCAAGCCGGCAAGTTCTTTTGCAAAAGCCGGATCATTCTTTTCCTCTTCCTTATGGAATCTTACGTTCTCAAGGAGCATAACTTCTCCTTCTTTAAGAGCCTGAGCCTTAGCCTTTGCATCTTCTCCTATTACATCATTAGCCATTATAACTTCTTTCCCTAGAAGCTGACTCAGTCTCTCTGCTACCGGCTTCATACTGTACTTGGCATCAAATCCGCCCTTCGGTCTCCCAAGATGAGATACGAGAATTGCTTTTGCTTTATTATTTATAAGGTACTGAATTGTGGGAAGAGCAGCCACAATTCTCTTATCATCCGTAATATTTCCCTTATCATCCTGAGGTACATTAAAATCCACTCTAACTAATACTCTTTTGCCTTTTACGTCAATATCCTCTATAGTTTTTTTATTCATCATTCCCATACCACCACTCCTATGCCCAAAAAGGCCCGGATTTTCTCCGGACCTTTTCTGTTATTTTCTATCAGCTTGGATTACTGAGCATCAACCTTCGCCATGTAAAGAATGAGATCTACAACTTTGTTTGAGTAACCCCATTCATTGTCATACCAAGCAATAAGTTTTACGAAATTGCTGTTTAAAGCTATACCGGCGTTAGCATCAAATATACATGTATGAGCATCATGTATGAAGTCAGATGATACAACCTCATCTTCGGTATAAGCCAGAATGCCTTTTAATTCATTCTCGGAAGCTTTCTTAACAGCTGCTTTAATCTCCTCGTATGTTGCGGGTTTTTCAAGACGGCAGGTTAAATCAACAACGGAAACGTCAGCCGTAGGTACCCTGAAAGCCATACCTGTAAGTTTTCCATTCAATTCGGGGATAACTTTTCCTACAGCTTTTGCTGCACCTGTTGATGAAGGTATAATGTTGCATAAAGCAGCCCTTCCGCCTCTCCAGTCTTTCTTTGAAGGACCGTCAACGGTCTTTTGTGTAGCTGTTGTTGCATGTACGGTTGTCATTAAACCTTCTACAATTCCGAAGTTCTCATGAATTACTTTTGCAAGAGGTGCAAGGCAGTTTGTTGTACAGGATGCATTGGATACAATATTCATATCCTTGGTGTACTTATGGTTGTTTACACCCATTACGAACATCGGGGCATCAGCTGAAGGAGCTGTTATTACAACTTTTTTAGCTCCGCCGTTGAAGTGAGCCGAAGCTTTTTCGGTTGTTGTGAATACGCCTGAGGATTCAACTATATACTCTGCTCCGCATTCTTTCCACGGAATGTCGGCAGGATTGCTATAGTTATAAACAGTGATCTTCTTACCGTTTACTACCAGTTTTCCGTCTTCAATAGCTATTGTTCCCTGATATTTACCATGTACACTATCATATTTAAGCATGTAAGCCATGTAATCCACATCAATAAAAGGATCGTTAATTCCGCAAATTTCTATATCAGGGTTATCGATAGCAGCTCTGAAAACGAGACGACCAATACGTCCAAAACCATTAATACCTACTTTGACTGTCATCTGCATTTACCTCCTCAATATTTAAATAATGAGCACGTTTTGCCCAAATTTACTAACAAGTATTTTATATTATTTTATCCATTTTTTCAATACTATTGAAAGAAATTATTAAATTTTTAACAATTATCTCAAATTTATTTTACAATTACCCAGTATAACCAGTTATTATTGGTTGTATTCATTATTGCGATATATTTATACCGGTTAAAATATATTTTATTATTTATATTTTTATTCGTTAGACCATACATACCGTATACAGCAGTTAATGATGTTAATTATGACAACTCTGCAAGGGTTTCTTTCAATTTCTCCCTTATTTTTATATTCTGTGGGCATTTTGTTTCACAAGCTCCGCATTCAACACAATCCATGGGTGATGTACCGTAGTTCTCCTCCTTACCAACCTTTGCAAATTCCTTCTTTGCATATTCCGTCAGCCCGAAAACCTTATGATAGTTCATTATACTGAATACTCTCGGGATTTTTATTCCACGGGGACATGGCAGGCAGTATTCGCAGCCCGTGCAGTAAAGTTCTGCCAGCTTCTTGTTTTCCTCAAATGTTTCATCAATCCTCTTTTTATCTTCTTCGCTCAGAGGTTCTTCAATCGACGCCACTCTTGCATTCTCCTCAACCATGTCAATGGAGCTCATTCCTGACAGGGCACAGCTTACATTCGGATTTGCAAGAACAAATCTCAATGCAACCTCAGGAGTGCTTTTGGCTTTATCACCGAGGGATTTTTTTATTATCTCAGAGGGACTTGCAAGTCTTCCGCCACCAACAGGTCCCATTATTACAACTCCAAGGCCCTTCTTGTTGGCATGGGCAATTGCTTCCTCATTTGCCCTGTCAAGGAGGTTATACTGGCAAAGAAGGCTTTCAAACAAGCCTGTATCAATCAGCTGGATCAATATCTCCGGCTTATCATGGAAAGAGAAGGATATATGTTTTATAAGGCCCTCTTCCTTAGCCTTTTGAGCTTCATCAATGAGATCGTATTTTAATACTACGTCTTCCCATCTGCTCTTATTCAAGCCGTGGAAATGATAAAAATCTATATAATCCACATCAAGCTTCTTTAACTGTTCCTCTAAAAATTTCCTGTAATCCTCTTTCCTGGTTACCTTCCAAGTTGGCATTTTAGTTGATACATAAACCTTGTCCCTGTAACCTTTCAACGCTTTGCCCACAACGATTTCACTTTTTCCGCCGCAATATCCGTAAGCCGTGTCAATATAATTTACTCCCAGGTCAAAGGCCCTATGTATCATTTCTATTGATTTTTCCTCATCAACGAAAAATTCACCGTCCTTATCCTGACCCGGAAGCCTCATGGCGCCGAACCCAAGTGCTGAAATCATCACACCGGTATTGCCAAATCTCCTGTACTGCATCATTATACCTCCTTAATAATTTATTATCTTTTGACTAACACTTCATAATCTTTGCCCTATTAATTTAGGCTCCTACACTTTATTGTTTTTACTCATGATTAATTTCATGATTAATCGCCAAATCCAACCCCTATGCTTTTTGCAATTCTAACCAATTCTCCATCGGGTGGCACTGTCTTTATTTTGTTCACTGCATCTTCCAGGGGAACAGCTGTTATAGTATTTCCCTGCAAGCTGACCATTTTTCCGAAATCTCCGTTTACCGCAAGTTCAACAGCTGCAACTCCAAACCTTGTTGATAATATCCTATCATAGGCAATAGGCCTTCCTCCTCTCTGCAGGTGGCCAAGTACAGTTACCCTTGTTTCAATACCGGTCAATTGCTCTATTTGTTCGGCTACCCTGTTTGCCACTCCTCCAAGTCTAACAGGATCAGGGCTGTCTTTAAGAATTTTACTTACTACCACATCTCCTTCCACTGACTTTGCTCCTTCTGCAACAACCACGATACTAAAATGCTTTCCTGCTTTTTTCCTCTCAATGATTTTTTCAACAACTTTTTCTATCCTGTAAGGTATTTCGGGAATAAGTATTACATCCGCCCCACCGGCAATGCCTGCCTGTAAAGCTATCCATCCAGCGTATCTTCCCATTACCTCCAATAACATTACCCTATGATGGGATTCTGCAGTTGAATGAAGCTTATCTATGGCATCAGTAGCTGTATCTACGGCCGTCATAAATCCAAATGTATAATCCGTAGCTGAAAGGTCATTATCTATTGTCTTTGGTACGCCTATTACATTAAGCCCTTTCCTGGAAAAATCCCTTGCACTTGTGAGTGTTCCGTCACCGCCAATCATAATCATGCAATCGATTCCAAGAGCATTAACATTTTTTATGGCTTCATCAGACATGTCCCTGTATTCAGATTTGCCATTGACTTCAACTTTAAAATTGAACGGGTTATCCGTGTTGGATGTTCCAAGTATCGTGCCACCTTTATCAAGAATTCCTGATGCATCATTTGGTCCAAATATCATATAATCATTATAAACAAGGCCCCTGTACCCGTCTCTAAATCCAATGATCTCCATATCGTATTTAAACATTGCAGTTTTTACTACGGCCCTTATTACAGCGTTTAATCCGGGACAATCGCCGCCTCCGGTAAGAATTCCAATTCGTTTTATCATAAATTATACCCTCCTATACCTTTGCTTTGTCATTTATTTTAAATTTACCTTCCTGTTTTAAACCTTGAAAATTATTCTGTCTTAATGCCTCATACAAAACAATAGCCACAGAATTTGAAAGGTTTAGAGATCTTATCTCATCTCTCATCGGTATCCTAATACAGTTTTCCAGATGGCTTAACAGCAGGTCTTCAGGCAACCCGGCCGTCTCCTTTCCGAAAACAATAAAGCAATCATTTGAATATGACACATCAGTGTATACGCGGGGAGCTTTGGTGGTTGCAAAGTAAAAATCATGCTGTGGATATTTATCCATTACTTCCTGAAAACTATCATAATAATATATTTCTAATTTATCCCAATAATCAAGACCTGCTCTTTTTAAATACCTGTCTTCAACCGAAAACCCCAGCGGCCTGACAAGATGAAGTTTCGTACCTGTTGCAGCGCAGGTTCTTGCTATGTTTCCAGTATTCTGAGGAATTTCTGGTTCAACAAGTACTACGTTCAAAATTTAATCATCCCCTTTTCCCTCTTATGTTAACACATTATTTATAATACCACATATCTCGCGGTTAGAAAACAATTCATTCAAGCCATTCTGCCCTTTTTCCTTTTTTTCATGTATAGGTCCAAAATTGCAGGCCTTTTTATAACCACCGCTTTCTCAGGACAGAGCTCCTGGCAGCAGAAGCAGCGAATACATCCTTTAAGATCCGCTTCCGGCTTATTATTCTTCATAACTATTACTGAGGGTGGGCATACTTTCCTGCACACACCGCAACCAATGCATTTGCCGTGTAAAAAAACAGGTTTCGGCTTAAGCCAGTTCATTATAAGCTTAAAAACGCCCTTATCATAAAAAGTTACTGCCCTCAATGCATTCAGCTGAGGCACATTAAAATCCTCCACCTTATAAAGTTCAAAATTATCACAGCAAATTTCAATATCATGAAAATTGTCAGGGCATAAACCCCTTTTAACAGCCTGACTGATTACCGGTACATCCAGCGGATTTACATTGATAAGTTTCAGGGCAGCAAAATCAACTTTAAAAGCGTTTTCTCCTGCAATTATAACTCCGATTTCCCTTGGATTTCCTGCCGTTGGCCCTTCCCCTTCCATACCCACTATTGCATCCATTATGTTCAGACCCGGCTTAACACTTAAGAATATGTCTATCAAGGCATCTGCGAACTCACTGTATTCAGACATGCGCAAATGATATTCCGCTTTCAGTTCTCCCGGAACTGCTCCAAACATGTTCTTTACAGCCCCGGTGTATACCATCTGGCCGTGAGTTTTCAGTTTGGGAAGGTTAATAATGAAGTCGGCATCAGCCAATGCTTTTACAATTGTTACCTTTTTGAGGTACTTTCCCTCCGGGTTATCAACAATAGTCTCGCTTATATCATAGTTTAAGTTTACGCCTGCCTCTAAAGCTGCTTTCTCAACTCCGCAGCCCGAATAAACGCCCTTAAGGATCGATTTGGTAAACAATCCCCCCGGACTCTCAACAATTGTTACTATGCCGCCTGCTTCTTTAACAAGTGCAGCAACGGCTTTTATAAACAAGGGATGCGTGGTTGCCCCGCTTTCAGGATTCTTTTTTCTTATAAGATTAGGCTTCAGGGCTACTTTCATGCCCGGCTTTATATATTTATCTATTCCGCCTAACTTCTCAAATACGTTTTTTAGTGCTTTAATAAGCTCCTCGTAATTATAATCAGGACACCTTTCTATTATTACCAGCTCCAAATTGCCTTCTCCTTTCCAGGTAAATAAACCATCAAATATCTTTTCCTGCAGCTTTGATATTATTTTACATATAAATTTTATAACATAGTAAGGATATATGCAAACTCTATCTTGTTTTGAAGTACCTAAAAAAGGTAAATTAATAAAAAAGGAAAATTCCGAACCCAAACATATATTCGGTGTAATGCGGAATTTTCCCTTAAAATTAAATTGTCTCAAGAAAAATTTATTACTGACACTTATTTATTTAATCATCTTTTTGCCTTGGGCTTGGCTGCAACGGATGCAAGGTAGCCAAAGAAAACCGCCGCTGCAATACCGGCAGCCGCGGCTCTTACCCCTCCGGTAAAAGCTCCCAACAAGCCATACTGGTCAACATCCCTGAAGGCTCCCTTTGCAAGGGTATAACCAAAACCGGTAAGAGGAATTGTCGCCCCTGCACCGCCAAAGTCAACAATTTTTTGATATATGCCCAAAGCAGTCAATACAACGCCTGCTGTAACAAATATAACCAGTATTCTGGCAGATGTCAGTTTTGTCTTATCAATAAGTAATTGTCCGATAACGCAAATAATACCTCCCACAATGAATGCACTTAAGTATTTTTCAAACACCTTATCACCATCTCCCTAAAAATTCATGATTCGATGCTGACTGCATGGGCTATTGAAGGTATTGTTTCTCCTTGCTGTGTGCTGGTGGGGCTTAATAATGCACCTGTTGCCACCAGCAGTATTCTTTTCAGCTTGCCTTCCAACAGCTGCTTGTATAAATACCCTGCAAATACGCTTGCACAGCAGCCACATCCGCTTGCTCCCGCATGTACGTCCTGCTTTTCCCTGTCAAAGATCAGCAAACCGCAGTCATTAAATCTTTTGCTTATATCAAAACCCACTTCAGCCATAATCTCTTCACATATTCTCTTTCCTACAATCCCCAGGTCCCCTGTCAAAATTAAATCATAATAATCGGGCGCAAATCCTGTATCTTTCAGATGTGTTAATATGGTATCTGCAGCAGCCGGTGCCATGGCGGCACCCATATTATTTGCGTCTTTTATCCCCTTGTCAACAATCTTGCCTACAGTAACATGCGTTATTCTGGGGCCCTGCCCCCGGCTGGAAAGTAATACACCGCCGCATCCCAAAACAGTCCATTGAGCGGTTGGAGGCCTCTGGGTACCAAGTTCCAGGGGAAACCTAAATTGTTTTTCCGCAGAACAGAAATGGCTGGATGTAACGCAAATCACATTATCGGCAAAATTACCGTCTATAATCATTGAGCCAATAGCCATGGCTTCGCATATTGTTGAACATGCTCCGAAGACTCCCAGGTAGGAAATGCTTGTCCCTCTTATACCAAATGTACTTGCAATATCTTGATTTAAAAGATCACCTGCAATAACATAATTTATATCCTCCTGGGATTTCCCTGATTTCTCCAGCAATTTTGACAGGGTCTCCCTCACAATTTTGCTTTCGGCCTTTTCCCATGTTTTTTCCCCCCACAATTCATCATCTATCACATAATCAAAATAACTGCCCAGGGGGCCTTTGCCTTCCTTCGGTCCAACGATTGAGGCGGTGGATGTTATTACCGGAGGATTTTGAAATTTTACCGTTTGCTTTCCCACTCTTTTTTCTGCCATGATATCACCTCAAAAGATAGTATATGATTCCGGCAACTATGGATGCGGATATACCGTATACAAGGACAGGTCCGGCTACAACAAACATTTTTGCTCCCACACCCATGACATATCCTTCACTCTTGAACTCCATCGCAGGGGAAACTATTGAATTTGCAAACCCCGTAATGGGGACAATTGAGCCGGCTCCGGCAAACTTGCCGATATCGTCATATACATTTAATGCAGTTAAAAGTACGCCTATAGATATCATTATTATTGATGTTATACTACCTGCAATATCTTTATCCATTCCCCTTTCAAGGAAATAGTTGTTGATAAACTGTCCAACAGTGCAAATTAGCCCACCCACAATAAAAGCCCTTATAACATTGCTCAGGGTTTTTGATTTGGGAGATATTTTTTCTACATACTGCCGGTACTCATTATTGGTATAATCTTTTATTAATTTTTTCTCTTTACCTGCAACATTTTCCATGTTATAAAGGATTCACCTCCTGGACATACAAACAGGAATTATCAACAAAAACCCCTCTTAAAGGTATTTTCTGGGTTCTCCTGCCGGATATGGAGGTTACTAACAGGATTATTGCAACTAATAATGCTAATCCCAATAAAATCAATACAATCTTATACTTTTGGATTTGCTGCTGTATTTCAATCATAAAGCAAAAACACTCCCCTTCTGCCAATTTCATAGATTCGTAGATTTCGGAGCATATTAAAACTCAAGCTTACAGATATTAATCTTTTTTTATTCTTCATACTATTTAGTATGAAAAAAATCCAAAGCTAATATGCAATAATACAAAGCAAAACATCCTATCGGATAAAAGGGCGGGAAAACAAATAAATCTTCTGAATAAACGGACGGATTTGGGAACAGATAAAAAACTAAAACTTAAAACTTAGGAATTGAAAATTGAAAATAATATATGCTTTTATTTTGCCATGATTTTTTTCTTTAATTTTTTCAATATCTTTTTTTCCAGCCTTGAAACCTGCACCTGGGAAATACCCAGCATTGAAGCAATCTGTGCCTGGGTTTTCTCCTTGAAATACCTGAGTACTATAATCTGTTTTTCCCTCGGTTCCAAAGTATTGAGAATTTGCATCAAAGTAATTCTGTCTATTATTTCGGATTCACTTGGATATGCTTCGCTGTCCACCCTGTCAATAAGCATTATGGGTGAATTATCTCCATCTGATATGCTGTTATATAAATATTCCGGAACATATGTGGCCTCAAGGGCCATGGTTATATCCTCGGGGGGTAAGTTAAGACGGTCTGCTATTTCCGTTATGGAAGGTTCCCTTCCCAGTTCCTTTTGCATTATTTCCTTAGTTATTCTTACCTTGTTTGAAATCTCCTTCAGAGATCTGCTGACCTTTATTAGCCCGTCATCCCTTATGAACCGCTTAACCTCTCCAATAATCATGGGAACGGCGTAAGTTGAGAATTTAACATTAAAGGATGTATCAAACTTATTTATAGCTTTAATCAAGCCTATACATCCAATTTGGAAAAGATCCTCAGGTTCATAGCCCCTGTTTTGGAATCTCTTAACAATGCTCCAGACCAGGCCTATATTTTTCTCAATTATTAATTCCTGGGATTCCTTATCTCCCTTTTTTGTTCTTTCTATTAATTTAAGAGTATCCATTTCCGATAAATCGCCCATCTTAGCAATAACCCTCTCATTTTCACCAAGATTAACCGTTAATTGCAATTAATATAATTATCAATTTTATTAATCAAGCATTAACTAATAAATCGAGCAACTAATCATTTCTCCTGCTTATCCTGCAGGGATTTAAATGTTTTATACATGGTTACCGTTGTTCCTTTTCCTACTTCAGTTACAACATCAACCTTATCCATAAAAGTTTCCATAACGGTAAAGCCCATTCCGGAACGTTCCATTTCGGGCTTGGATGTGTATAGAGGCTGCCTTGCAAGCTCCACGTTTTCTATACCTTTTCCTTTATCCAATATGGATATTTCAATTGAATCAGGGTAAAGCTTACATATCATTGTGATTTCCCCTGTTTCATTTTCATAGCCGTGGATTATAGCATTTGTAACGGCTTCGGATACAGCCGTCTTTACTTCAGCCAGTTCTTCTATGGTTGGGTCAAGCTGGGATGCAAAGGCCGCGGCTACTATCCTTGCAAAGGACTCATTGCATGATTTGCTTGGAAATGTTACTGTAATTTCATTTATCGGTTTCATGTATTACTCCCCCCTAATCACTTTCAATGCAGTATCTACGTTTGGATATACCGGGATTACTTTTGATATTCCAGATATCTCCAGCAAACGTATTATTTGAGGGTTGGAACAGGAAATTGCCGCTTTTCCGTTTGTTTTCACTATGTTTTTGTAGCGGCCCATTATCACTCCAACTCCCGAACTGTCCATAAACGTTAGGTTTGTAAAATCAAAGATAACGTTCTTTGTTATTGGCTTTATAATTTCATTATCTATCTTCTGCCTTGCATAATCTGCCGTATGGTCATCCAATTCGCCCAAAAACTTTGCAATGAGTGTATTCCCTCTGTTAGTTAATTTTATTTCCAACGTGTATCCTCCTCGTTTACCATTGTTTTATGAAATCATTGTTTATGAATATATTGCTTTATTGATATTCACAGCATATGGTTGCAGATGATTTTGATTTAAGTATTCTATCTTGCCAACGAAATTCCTTCAAAGAAAAATAAAATCTTTTGTCGTATAAAGACATATTATCGCCAATAAACGACAACAGCCGGGCATCTTCCAGTACCCGGCTTCTGTTTTTTTAATTTTCTGTTACTTCTCCTTTGCCATAAAGTCCCTTGCTATCTTTTCAAGCCTTCTCAGCCTGTGATTTACACCTGACTTTCCAAGAGGAGGATCAAGCATCTCGCCCAGTTCCTTAAGAGAAGCATCGCTGTATTTGAGCCTCAATTCAGCTACTTCCTTGAGATTCTTCGGAAGTTTGTCAAACCCTATATTATCCCTGATAAATTCTATATTTTGGATTTGCCTTACCGATGCATTTACCGTTTTCTCCAGGTTAGCGGTTTCACAGTTAACCATCCGGTTTACATTGTTTCTCATGTCTTTCAGTATTCTTACATTCTCCATGTCCATCAACGCAGAGTGGGCGCCGATAATATTTAGCAAATCAACGATATTGTCCCCCTCTTTAAGATAAATAACATAATAACCTTTTCTCTTTATGATTTTTGCATTTAAATTATAGTCCGCAATCATATCCCTAATTTGGCTCGCAAGCTGGGAATACCTGCTGGTCAGCTCAACATGGTATGTTTTTTCGGGATTGCTTATTGATCCTCCGGCAAGAAATGCGCCTCTTAAATAAGATCTTTCACAGTTATCACATACGATAATATTTCCCGTATCCTGTGTCAAGGCAGGGGTATTTGTTTTATCGTCCATGTATACCAGTATGTTTAAATCATTTATAACACCTGTTGCTGTTTTTACATCTCTGGAATCGGAAATTGTAATTATATAGGATGTGTGCTTCTTTAATTTCTTTCCCTTATTATATTTGACATCCACGGTTACCCCGTACAACTCTTTAAATAACGAGTATACTCTTCGTGCAAATACCGCATTTTCAGTAACAATTTTCAAGACAATACCACTGTCGGTAAAACCTATTATGCCTCCTACTGCTACTATTGCCGCCAATTCTGCTTTAAGGCAGCATTTTTCATTATCAGTTATTCTGCAAAGCTCATCCTTAACCAGTGAGGAAAAGGACAAGGTTTACACCCCCTTTAAGTAGTTCTTTCTTCAATTCCCTGCACGTAGGATATTCTCCGCGTATGCCCTGAGAATTTCCCCGGTGCTCCATGCCTGGGCAAAGCAGCCTCTTGGGAAAAAAGGGGGATTTCCGTCAAATATTTCTGACACAGACCCTAAGCATCCATCCCCGAAAAAGTGGTTTCTTAATGGTTTAAAAAACATGTCCAGCTTTTCATTTCTCCCAAATACCCTGGCATATGCAGTAATAAATTGGCCTAACAGCCAAGTCCAGGCAGTTCCCTGGTGATATGCCAGATCCCTGTTATATTGATCTCCCGTGTATACTCCCTTATATCCCTCTTCCTCAGGTGAAAGGCTTCGAATGCCACAATCGATATAAAGTTCCCTTAATACCTTTTCTATAATCTTTCTGGCCTTTTCACCTTCTATCAGGGGATTGGTAAGGCTTACTGCAAGTATTTGATTCGGTCTTACACTGCCGTCCCTGAAATCATCTGTTATCACATCATAAAGGCATTGCTTTTCCTCATTCCAGAAAGTCTTCTCAAAATTAACTTTAACTTTTTGGGCGATTTTTTCGTAATGGGTTCCGTCTTCCCCGAATTTTTCTGCCAGCCTTGAAATAACTTTTAGGGCATTAAACCATAATGCATTTATTTCCACAGCTTTTCCATGCCTTGATGTAACAGGGTAATGGCCTATCTTTGCATCCATCCAGGTCAGCTGGGTTTGGGCATCACCGGCGGAAATAAGGCAGTCCCCGTCCATCCTTATTCCAAACCTTGTTCCGTTTTTATAAGCATGTATAATATTTTTCATGGTTATATAAATATTGTCTTTAATAAACTCATAATCCCCGGTATATTCAATATATTTGCCAACGGCTTCAAAAAACCAAAGGGAAGCATCAGCCGTATTATATGCCGGAAGGTTGTCCGAGTCAGGAAACATATTGGGTAAGAGGCCGTCTCTTTCGTATCTTGAAAAAGTATAAAGTATCTGCCTTGCATCATCAAACCGTTTTGTGACAAGTGCAATCCCCGGCAGTGCTATCATAGTATCCCTCCCCCAGTCCGTAAACCATGGGTAGCCTGCAATAATGGTTTTTGACCGGGTGGATTTCCTGTGGACAATAAACTTGTCGGCAGCTATGACAAGTTCCCTTGCGAAATCGTCGGTGAATCCGGCCTGATTTACCAGATATGCAATTCTTTCTTTCTCATTTTTAATGAGAGTTCGGCCATCCCTTTCTTTTATTTTTTTCTCCAGGGTTGCAATTATAGTGACATATTTATCCTCCCCCGGTGCCAGATATACATCAAAGAAGCCCGGGATATAATGATCTTCCACTGCGGGCAGGCCTCTTTCAGCTTCATGAGGATAGTACATATTGATAAACCAGCAATCCTCTGCCGGTGTAAAATCCGCTTTATCACAGGTAATAGTAATATCTATCCCATAAATATTATAAGGGTTTATCACAACTCCCCGGTCAATTTTCCTTTTGCTAAAAACCATGTGACTTTTTACAGAATTATGGTGATAATCCCTGAAGTTCACCAGGGGAGTAAGCCTCAAGACAGCGGCCTTCTTCCCGTTATATATATGATATACTACTGCAACCGTATTTTCGCCGTATACCATTGTTATTTCCTTGGTAATAAATACGTCAGAAACATTATAGGTAAACAAAGGCAAGGGGTTGTATTCAAAAGCTACCTGGTATTCAAAACCCTTCATGGTAAAATCCGGGGTTCTAAATGAATACAGGTTATATGTTTCATTACCTATCATAAGGCATTCATCAATCTTGGAAAGAATAAGGTGCCTTTCAACAGGAGGATTAAGAGAAGCCACCAAAAGCCCGTGGTACCTCCTGGTATTTGCACCGATAACTGTCGATGAGGCATAACCTCCTATGCCGTTTGCCACCAGCCATTCCTTTTCAATTCCCCTGTCAAAAGACCTCCAGTTTTCCCTTCCAAGCTCCATGCTATCCATCCTTTTTACCGTTTATTTTTCCTTTATTTATTTTTTACTTTTATCCTTATCAATATCCCTGTGTTCAATTGTTACAATATACTGTTCACTTGAAAGGGTCTGACATAATAATTCGGAAATTGCCACAGACCTATGCCTTCCACCGGTACAACCTATTCCTATTACCAGCTGTGTTTTCCCTTCTTTTATATAGTTGGGAATTAAAAAATTCAGCAAATCAACAAGTTTTTCGAAAAAAGCCCTGGTTGTTTCATTATTTAGTACATAATCTCTCACCAATTCATTTTTCCCGGTAAGCTTCCTCATTGTAGGTATATAATAAGGATTGGGTATAAATCTTACGTCAAAAATAAGGTCACAGTCTATGGGGATACCATACTTAAACCCAAATGAAATTATGGTGATTATCATGCCTTTAAATTCCATGCCCTGCATGAAAATCTTGTTAATTTCCTGTTTTAGCTGGGAAGGTGAGAGATTTGACGTATCTATAACATGGTCCGCCTTTTTACGTATTTCCTGAAGAACTTTCCTCTCTTTATTTATTCCGTCTATAATCCTTCCGGAGATGGCAAGAGGATGGCTTCTTCTTGTTTCTTTATATCTTTTAACAAGAACCTCATTTGAAGCATCGAGGAAAAGTATCCTGTAATTAAACCCTAGATCTTTAAGATCTTCCAGGCTGGGGAAAAAGTCATTTAAAAGTTCTCCTCCCCTTACATCAATGACAAGGGCGATTTTATTTATTTTACCGCCGCTTCTGGATACTATTTCTGCAAACTTCGGTATTAATGCAGGCGGCAAATTATCGACACAAAAATACCCGAGGTCTTCCATATACTTTGCTACAAGACTTTTTCCCGCACCTGACACTCCCGTTATTACCAAAAACTCCATTTGTACCTCCCAAAAACCATAAAGCTTTCTTATTCATCTTATGTATTTTTGCTTTTCTCCTGCATATATATTTCGGCAGATTTATTCTTCTCCTACAATTTTCACCTCGGTTTCAAGCTCCACCCCGTATTTCTCTTTTATTGTTTTCTGAATATGCTTTATAAGGTCGATTATATCCTGTGCCGAAGCATTACCGGTATTTACTATAAAACCGCAATGTTTCATTGAAACCTGGGCTCCTCCGATGCTATATCCCTTCAGTCCGCTTTCTTCAATGAGGGGCCCTGTATAGTATCCTTTCGGCCTTTTAAAGACACTTCCCGCACTCGGCATATCAAGGGGCTGGGTCCTTTGCCTCCTCTCGGTCAGGCTTTCTATCTGTTCCCTTATTTTGGATTTTTCTCCTTTGGCAAGTTTAATCCAGGATTTTAATATTACTCCTCCTTCTTTTTGTATATAACTTGTCCTGTACCCGAACTGGTGCTGTTCTCCTTCCAGTGTGGCTATCATACCGTCAGGCCTTATATACCGGGTTCTTATCACTACATCCTTCATTTCTCCCCCATATGCACCTGCATTCATTACAACAGCCCCGCCCAGCGTTCCCGGAATACCGGAAGCAAACTCCAGTCCTGTCAATTCGTTTTCAAGGGCAATCTGAGAAAGCTGCGAGAGAAGAATTCCTGCTTCAGCTTCTATTATATCTCCGCAAACCGAGTACCTGTTTAATTTATCAGATGTTTTTATGACCACTCCTCTTATCCCCTTGTCCCTGACGATAAGATTTGTGCCGTTTCCCATTATAAAATACGGCAGTTTCTCCGCTTTACATATATTTATGATCTTTTCCAGTGCGGAGATATCTTCCGGTGTAACCAGTATATCCGCAACTCCTCCTACTTTGAAGGAAGTGTGATTCTTCATTGGCTCATTGATTCTGACATTCTCTTCTCCTGCAACGGATTTAATATGTTCTACGATATTCTGTCCAATATTCCCATATGGCAATGATTCCATCTCCTTTATACAATTATTGGATAGGAATGATTGGATTTACACTACATGTCATCATTTTTTCCCCTGTTTATGTCCCCAATCATTCTCTCGCTGATCTTATCTATGAAAACCTTGGCGGCATTGTATCCCATACTCTTTTGCCTGTTGTTCATGGCGGCAAGTTCCACAATTATCGCAAGATTTCGTCCGGGTCTAACAGGTATTGTTAAAGAGGGTACTTTTATTCCCAGTATATCCGTATATTCCTCTTCTACACCCAACCTGTTGTAATTCTTGTTTTTATCCCACAGTTCAAGATGTATAACAAGGCTTACGGTTTCCTGGACTTTAACGGCCCCCATTCCATACAGGTTTTTCACATCAAGTATACCTATTCCCCTTATTTCCACAAAATGCCTTATAATATCAGGTGCCGTTCCCAGCAATGTAGTATCGGATACCCTTCTTATTTCTACAACATCATCTGCTATAAGCCTGTGTCCTCTCTTCACAAGTTCCATGGCAGTCTCGCTTTTTCCTACGCCGCTTTCACCAAGTATAAGAATTCCTTCCCCATATACCTCAACCATAACTCCGTGCTTGATTATTCTCGGAGCGAGCTGAACATTCAGATACTTAATCAGACCGCTCACAAAGTTTGATGTTATTTCATTGGTCCTTAATATAGGTATTCCGTATTTTTCGGATAATTCAATCATTTCTTTATATATATCCAGCCCTCTTGTTATTATAACGCAGGGAATAGCCATCTTAAACAAAGCATCCAGCCTTTCATACCTTTCTTCGGGCGTCATGGTATTGAGATAACTTGTCTCAACCATGCCGATTATTTGAATCCTTCTCTTATCAAAATTCTCCATGTAGCCCGTCAGCTGGAGACCAGGCCTGTTAATATCCGATGTTGTTATCATAATATCGTCAACTTTATCATAACCGGTTACAATTTCCAACCGAAAATCACGTATTATCTCGCTTAATGTAACACTATATTCTTCACTCATTGGCTAACCCCCCGTTATATTAGTTACCGTCCTTGGTATATTATTTCTTCTCATATATAAAATATGACTTAAGCGCTGAAAACTTAACTCTGCAAATAAACCTTTATTTTTATTAATCATTTTATTGTTTCACTTAAATATTTATCTATTGCCTTAGCGGCTTTCTTCCCTGCACCCATTGCCAGAATAACCGTTGCGGCCCCTGTTACGGCATCGCCTCCTGCAAAAACTCCCGGTATGTTTGTAGCTCCTGTTTCCTCATCAATTATTATTCCGCCCCATTCATGGGTATTTAAACCAGGTGTGGTGGATTTTATCAACGGGTTTGGAGTCTGACCTATGGCCACAATAACAGTCTGCACATCCATGATATGTTCAGAACCTTTCTTGGGTATAGGTCTTCTTCTTCCTGAACTGTCCGGTTCTCCAAGTTCCATTTCAATGCACTCCATACCTTTTACCCATCCGTCTTCGGTGCCGATAATTCTCACGGGATTTGTCAGCAATTTGAATATTATGCCTTCTTCCTTCGCATGATGTATCTCTTCCAAACGTGCCGGCATTTCGGCTTCGGACCTGCGGTAAACAATATATACATTTTCCGCTCCAAGCCTTTTTGCGCTTCGAGCCGCATCCATTGCCACATTTCCTCCGCCCACTACAGCCACATTTTTGCCTATTTGAACCGGAGTATCATATTCAGGGAACTTATAAGCTTTCATCAAATTTATTCTGGTAAGGAATTCATTGGCTGAGTAAACTCCGTTCAGGTTTTCCCCAGGAATGCCAAGGAAACTTGGGAGCCCTGCACCCGTACCGATGAAAACGGCATCAAAGCCCTCTTCATTCATCAATTCCTGGACAGTCAAAACCTTTCCTATTACCATATTCGTTTTTATATCCACGCCTAAATCCTTTATCGTGTTAATTTCTTTCTCAACAAGGTTTTTAGGGAGTCTGAACTCCGGTATTCCGTAAACCAGGACTCCTCCCGGTGTATGGAAAGCTTCAAAAACAGTTACCTGGTAGCCCATCCTGGCAAGGTCAGCAGCGCATGTCAGCCCGGCAGGTCCCGAGCCAATTACAGCAACCCTCTTATCCTTTTTATTTGTAATTTCTTCCTTTCTTTTCTTGCCATTAGCCATATACCAATCGGCAGCAAATCTCTCAAGTCTCCCAATGGCTACAGGTTCACCTTTTATCCCCCTTACACAGTATTTTTCGCACTGTGTTTCCTGGGGACATACCCTTCCGCAGATAGCAGGAAGATTATTTGTTTCTTTTATTTTAAAATATGCTTCTTCAAATTTCCCTTCCGCAATAAGTGAAATAAATTCAGGTATTTTAACATTTACAGGGCAGCCGCCCATGCAGGGCTTGTGCTTGCATTTAAGGCATCGCTGCGCCTCTTCTATCGCCATTTCTTCCGTATATCCAAGGGCCACTTCACGGAAATTCTTATTTCTTGCCTCCGGTTCCTGTTCCGGCATCCTTACCTTTTTTGGAGACATATTAGGCATTTTTCATCGCCTCCAATCTGCACAAGTGTTCATCATATGCCTTCTTTTCCTTATCCCTGTAAAACTGCTGTCTTCTTATGGCTTCGTCAAAATCCACTTCATGCCCGTCAAAGTCCGGACCGTCAACACATGCAAATTTTGTTTTTCCTCCGACGGTAACTCTACATCCTCCGCACATCCCGGTCCCATCTATCATAACAGGATTCATGCTTACGATTGTTTTTATTCCATATTCCCTGGTAATTTCACTCACAATCTTCATCATTATCAACGGACCGATTGCAATAACCAGGTCGTACTTGTTGCCCTGTTCAATGAGTTCCTTTAATATATCCGATACGAATCCCTTATTGCCGTTAGAACCGTCATCTGTTGTAACAAAAAGCCTTGTACTTATTTTTTTCATTTCATCCTCTAATATTATTAAATCCTTATTCCTGAAGCCAATTATTGCATCCACATGTGCCCCCATTTCAAAAAGCTTCTTGGCTTGAGGATAAGCTATTGCCGTTCCCAGACCTCCTCCTATCACTGCGACTTTTTTGACATCGCCATAATGGGTAGGATTTCCAAGAGGTCCCACGAAATCAAGGATTGTATCTCCTTCATTCAGCATTCCAAGCATTTTCGTTGTTTTACCAACTTCCTGGAATATAATTGTAACCGTACCCTTCTCCCGGTCAAAATCAGCTATGGTCAAGGGAATTCTCTCCCCGTTTTCACTAACTCTTAATATTATAAACTGTCCTGGCTGTGCTTTCCTTGCAATATAAGGGGCTTCTATTTCCATAAGTTTAACCAAAGGATTCAAAACCCTTTTTCTAACTATTTTGAACATACGGTTTCCTCCTCACTTGCGCCGGATCTACATAAAGCTCGTATTATTTCAGTTCATTTTTTATAATTTTATATATAATAATATCTTTAGTCAATAAAATAAGTCAACAAAGCTGTATAATCGAAAATAATCAGATATATAAATTTTATGAATAATCTAAGTATTAAGTTACGTTGGATTTGGATATGAATATATATTCCCACAGTAGTTTCTCATTATAACTTTGCCATCATTCATGGAAACTACATACTTTGTAATCCAGATGGGATGGTATTATTTCAGCATGTTTACATTGAAAAATCCTCTTCCCCCACCAGTCTTCTCCTTGTACAATGCCTGCAGTACATGGAGCATTTATGGGTAAGCAGAAACAGAACCCTGTCCGGGTATCGATGCACAATGCCTTTTACAGGGGAAAAGCTGTCTTCACAAAGAGGATCCTGCATGTCAGTTTCATCTATTATCAGCTCTTTAAATGATGGAACTGCCTGTTTTTTTATGGGGCAATTGATATGGTCGGGATCAATAAGCATGGAATAATAAAGTGTTATAGCCATCCTGAACTTTTCAAGACAAAGGTTGAGCTCTTTTTCTTCCTGCTCGTTTATTTCAATTACCTTATCTGTTTCAAGCAATTCGACCTTACAGCTGAATTTTTCCAAAGCCTTCTTGATAGCATAAACTGTCTCTATACTGTCAAATTCAGCTTCAATATCTTCCTCCTCTGATATAATGCCTTAACCAATAATTCGTCTCATAACCGTTTACTCTGCGACATCTTGGATTTTATTTACGATCTCCTGGAATCTGGCTGCTCCAGCCTTCGAGAGAACCCTAAGCCTGGTGGGAGGTTAAATCCTTTTGGAATTGAGCTGTTTAATTGTTTTCATACAATTATAGCAGATATATGTATAAAATAAATAACCAAATTCTACTGTTTAGCAGTATATATTATTGTTTTTAATAGACTAGTAAGCTTATTACCCATGAATTATTCCATATTTATATTTTTTGCATTGTTAACAGGTTTTACAGGTTGATGAAAACTTGAAGAGCCGGTTCTATTTATATAAAATAAAGAGGGCCTGATCTATTATTTATCTACATGCCTCGAAACTTTAACCAGTCAAAATATGTTCAGGGAAATTTTATGTACAGGCCCGTTCTCTCAACGAATTTTAATTCATTCATTCTTATTTACATATATTACATATTTATATCATTATATCCGTTTTTATCATGTATTATCGTATTATTCTATTGGCAAGCTTAAATTATCATCCTCTGTTTCCCTATAATTCGCTGTCCCGGAACAGCTCAGGCACCAAAACAGCAGCAAAAACAGAATAACAAACCATAGCACCATATCAGTTCCGAATATCCATTCACCGAATATACTCTTATTTCCCATGAAAATATACCCCCTGTTAACGTCAGAAACATTATCCATACCATAATATTAAAAAGAACGGATTTTTGTTACAATTGATAATATTTCTATTAATGTATTTTTCTGTTTATTTCCCGGAAATAATAGTTAGGCTTGATTAATAGATTATCGGTATTTTTCTTTGCCAGCATTATAAATAATTTAAAATAAAATAATAGTAGTGTATAATTATTATTTGAGTTTACTAAATTATTCTAACCAGTTTTATTGAGTTTTTTTGCTTATTATGTAATACGCTCTGTTGCATACTATACAGTAATTTACAATCCATTGTTACTGTATTTATTATGTTATAGAAACTGCAAAATTCCCAAAATTTTTATAGAAATTATAAAAATTTTTTAATTAGTACTTGACATTATTTTTTTATTATGTTAAGATTTAAACATACAGTATAAATTTTTCATTTTTTGTGTTTTTTTACATTATGCCTATCTTACTTGGTTTATGACTTTTAGCTAATCTATTAACTTTATGTAAATATAAAGGAGGTATTTATTTATGAAAAAGTGGGGTAAAATCGTTCCGGTTATTATGCAGGTAGCAGGTGTCGTTGCTTTGGTATTGGCTGGTCTTGCTTCAGTAAAATGGCATTAATATGAAAATTTAGTTTATAAAGATAGTAAGATAAGTTAAGATAAGTTAATTAATAGTTAGTGGTATTTAAATTATACATAGTTAAATAATGATATTTCACAAAAAATAGCCCCTAAGGGCTATTTTTTATTTATTTTTATCTCCTTTCTTTTATATTGATTTATCAATGTTGTTAATTTCCATTCTTTTTAATTAATTTGTTTATTTTTAAGTTATAAAGAAGGATTTTGTAATTATATATAGAATTAAATAAAGGTAAATTTTTATTTTTATTAATAATTTCTGTATATTTATTTGGCTTTATTTTAATGAATAGGTGCTATAGAATTATGTACAAAAGAAAAACTGATTATTTGAGTAAATTGAAGTATGTATATGTTTTTTTAATTGCCTTTAGTTTTGTTCCATTAGTAACCCTTGCTTCTTTTCGTATTGATTTTAGCAGGTGGTATATACTCTTATTCTGGCTTTTACTTGAAATAGCCGCTGATATAAAGCCATTCAGAACCATAATTTATTTCCATATGGATGCAACACTTTCTTTTGCAGTACAAATGGCAATGCTAATTCTCCTTGATACCTGGGAAGCCATATGGATCGTAACAATAGCAACTCTAATAACGGAAATATTTTCATGTAAACAATGGTATAAAGCTTTTTTTAATGTTGGTCAATATGCTATTACATTGCTAGTTGCTTCTATAACATTTAATTCTTTAAAGCTGTCAGATAGTAATAGCTTCGATATCATACAAGACTTACCTGCCGTACTAATTACGGTCTTAATATATTATATGATGAACTCATTGCTCGTCTCTGTAGTAATAGCATTGTTTAGCAATAATAAATTCAGTACTATATTTTTTAACAGTTACAAAGTTCTTGCCATCTTTTATTTCAGTAATACGCCAATAAGTATTGCAGCTGCCCTTCTATACAATGAGCAAAGGCCTTACACCGTCCTGATTCTGCTTCCATCGCTTATTATGGCTAACCAAGCATTGCGATGGTACGACAACCTGCATGCCCAAACAATTAAAACCCTCAATGTAATAGCAGATATCGTTGACCAGCGGGATAAATATACATATTCCCATTCATTACGTGTAGCCGAATACGCTCAAAAAATTGCCGAGGAATTAGAACTTTCTTCAGATATAGTAAATGAAATCGAAGCTGCCGGACGCGTACATGACCTGGGTAAAATAGCAATAAGTGATTTCATACTTAATAAACCGGACAAGTTGACAAAAGAAGAATATGAAAAGATTAAAGAACATCCTGTAGTAGGATACCGAATACTGAAAAATCTAAAACCCTATAAAAACGGTGCCAAGTTTGTCCTTCATCATCACGAACGTATGAACGGTAAAGGATATCCCGAAGGCTTATCCGGATATTCTATTCCTCTTGGGGCACGTATCATTGCAGTAGCTGACAGCTATGATGCCATGACATCGGATCGGCCCTATCGCAGTGCCTTGCCTCAATGGCTTGCAGTAGAAGAACTTAAAAAATATTCAGGTATCCAGTTTGACCCAGCTGTTGTGAAAGCTTTTATAGAGGTTTTGAAGCGGGATTACGGATACAATGAAAATACAAATGAAGCCAAAGCCAGTTTGAAAAGTGAAAATGTATAAAAAGGAGGTAATAACAAGGTGTTTATTATCTATGCAATAATTTTGGGGATAATAATAGGATACCTTATAGGGGGAAGACTAAAAAATATTGCCCATCGGCCATTAAAATATGTTTGGTTAGCCGTATCAGGATTTATAATACAGATTGTAATATTCTCGGATATTGGTTCAAATATTAATAATACAGTTATTGTAATCCTTCATGCAGTATCTTATATTCTGATTCTTTCCTTTGTCGTTCTCAACAGAAAAGACCCGGGAATATTACTAATCGGCATCGGAATAATGCTTAATGCAACCGTTATATTCTTAAACGGCGGACATATGCCCGCTTCTTTAGAAAGTCTTGAAAAAACGGCAATAGGAAGGCATTCAGAAATATTGAGCCAAGGATCCACTATAAATAATTCAGTTGCTATAACAGAAGATACACTGCTTCCCTGGCTGGGCGACATATTCTACATCCCTTCCTGGATACCCTTTTCAAATGTTTTTAGCATAGGTGATGTCTTTATTGCTGTAGGTGTTTGCGTCTACTTTATATTAAATATGAAAACTCTTAACAAATGCAAAAATTAAATCTAGTATTTTTCTCTGTTTTTTACAACTAATACGATACCTGCTGCTATCAGCAGAAGGGGCCAGAAAAATTTTTTATAAAACCAGCCGAAATAGTCTTTTGTAAGAATAAAAAAGCCTAAAAATATAAGGCCGATTCCTAAAACAAGTTTTCCTTTTTCTGCGCTAAAAACAGGTTCGCTTCTCCTGTAATCAATAACATCATCATATGCCGTGTTTTCAGCAGGAATTACTATTATCGCAATAATGTAAGCAAGTATTCCTATTCCATAAGTCAAGCTTATTAGAACCCAGACCAGCCTTACTACGGTCGGATCAATATTGAAATATTCCCCAATTCCACCGCAAACACCGCATATCATTTTATTCCTGTTTGAACGGTATAAATGCCTTTCCATAAAAGACCCCCTTCTTAGTTATGTTGAATATGCTCCATACCCTGGTTGAAAAGTTGAACAATGTGGTCATCATCAAGGGAATAGAAAATAGACTTTCCCTCTTTTCTAAACTTAACCAGCCTCATTGCACGTAAAAGTCTTAATTGATGGGATATAGCTGATTGAGTCATATCAAGTGCATCTGCAATGTCGCAAACACACATTTCAAACTTGGAAAGAACATAAAGTATTTTTATCCTTGTGGGATCTCCTAAAACCTTAAATACTTCGGAAAGTTTGACAGCATCCTCTTCATTTATCATGTAAGATTTTAAAGCTTCAGTTTTATCCTTGTGTACTTCCTGGCAATCACACTTATCATTGAAGCTATCACCCATTTAAACCTCTCCGTTATTTAACCATTGTTATTAGTATTTAATAACTGCGGCCATAACCGCATTATCGAATTATATTATATTAATTGTAATCTGATATGTCAACATTACCGTGTTGATGTATTCCGCCCCTGCTGGTATAATTACTATATAATTGCTAGTATAATTTAATTGTATAAGACATCAGGTATGAACTTCATATAAGATACGATTCCGGAGGTATAAAATGTATTATCTTTTCTCGCTCCTGGTACTAATTATGGCTGTTTTATTATACATGATGTATGAAGCAAGAAACGTAAAAGTTGAAAGGATTGAATTTACTCTTAGTAAGAAGGGTTTAAAGATTATCCAGCTTTCGGATATACATGTGAAATTTCTCAGGGTTCCTGCGGCCACTATAAAAAGCATAATAGATAAGGAAAAACCTGATATTATTATCATGACAGGGGATTATATCGAAAAGCCTCTTCATATAGAGAAGTTTTTAGGTTTTCTGGCCCAAATAAGTGGTAACATACCCGTTTTCCTGTGCCTTGGAAATCATGATTATAGAGCATTCAAGACCAAAAAAGCGGAGTTTTTTATAAAAGCATTGGAGGAAAACGGAATAACTGTCCTAGTAAACCGGACCGTTGGCTTCAAAAAAGGAAATATAATATACAATATAACGGGGATTGATGATTTATCAGAGGGAAAGCCCGATATCAATAAGGCACTTGAATCAGCTTCAAAGGAAGCATTTGTTACCATTGCCATTTCCCACAACCCTGATATCGTTTTTGACATACCAAAGGGGAAAGTGGACTATTTATTTTGCGGCCATTTTCATGGCGGGCAGATATGGATGCCTTTTCATCTGGAATTTAGAATGCTCAGGGATGAAAAGCTCTGCAAAATGAACATAACCCGCGGTCTGCATAAGGTTAACGGAATAAACCTTTATATCAACCGCGGGCTGGGAAATGTATGCGTGCCGTTAAGATTCCTTTCCAAACCGGAAATAACGGTTTTCCATTTACCATAAATGGCAGCATTAAATTATATGTTTGAGAATAGCAACAGCATTAATATCCTGGCTTTCCAAGAAGCCTGAACATATTCCTCTTATATGCTTCCACACCGGGCTGGTCAAAGGGATTTACACCCAGCAAATACCCGCTTATGCCGCATGCTTTTTCAAAGAAATATATCAGGCTACCCATGCAGTACGCATCAAGCTTCGGTATATCTACAAGCAACTGTGGTACTCCCCCGTCCGCATGGGCCATGATTGTTCCTTCCATGGCTTTTTTGTTTACATAATCCACCGTCTTCCCTGAAAGGAAATTTAACTGATCGATGTTATCCTTATCCTCTTTTATTGTAATATCCCTAACAGGCTGTTCTATATTCAGCACGGTTTCAAATATGTTTCTCATACCGTCCTGTATATACTGACCCATTGAATGTAAATCTGTAGTAAAATCAACTCCCGCAGGAAAAATACCCTTAAGGTCTTTTCCTTCGCTTTCCCCGTACAGCTGCTTCCACCATTCTGTAAAATAATGAAGGGAAGGTTCATAATTAACCATGATTTCAGTCGTTTTGCCCTTTTTGTAAAGAACATTGCGAACAACTGCATATTGGTAGCACTCATTTTCTTTTAAATCAGGGTTGCTGTACCTTTCAAATGCGTCAGCAGCACCTTCCATCAGGGAATCAATATCTATGCCCGCAACAGCTATAGGAAGCAGCCCAACAGCCGTAAGCACAGAATACCTGCCTCCTATATCATCCGGAATCACAAATGTTTCATATTTCTCTTCATCAGCAAGTTTTTTCATTGCTCCCCTTGCCTTGTCAGTTGTGGCATATATTCTTTTGGCTGCTCCTTCTTTCCCGTATTTCTTTTCCATGTATTCTTTAAAGATCCTGAATGCAATGGCCGGTTCGGTTGTGGTACCTGACTTTGATACAACATTAATTGATATGTCTTTTCCATCAAGTACATCCATTAAATCCAAAAGATACTTGGAGCTTATATTATTCCCTGCAAAATATATTTCAGGCGTTTTCCTGCTTCCTGTTCCCAGCAGGTTATAGAATGAATGGGACAGTGCTTCGATAACGGCCCTTGCTCCCAGATACGAACCTCCTATTCCGATTACCACCAATGCCTGTGAATCGGATTTTATTTTTTCCGCCGCTTCCTTGATTCTCTTAAATTCATCCCTGTCATACCGTATAGGCCAGTCAACCCAGCCAGCGAAATCATTCCCCGGCCCCGTCTTTTTGTGGAGCATTTCATGGGCTGCATTTACAAAATTATTATAATACATAACTTCGTATTCTTTTACAAAATCACCGTATTTAGAATAGGCAAATTTTATTTTTTCCATTAAAATTACCTCCAGATACAATCTTAATTCTATTATTAATTTCTTTTCTATTAATCTATTATCTATTCTATTACTAATTACAAAACAAGCTAATTTGATTCTATATAGTATATATTCTATCGCTTTCTTCTATAGTTTTCTATAATTTTCTATAATTTAATATTATAAAAATTATATTTTGGTTGCAAGTTGCGATCCATTATCCATAAATAAAGCCGGAATTACGCATTCCGGCTTTATTTATGTTCAAATAATATATTACTTGGTCTCCGTTATTCCCTTAACTTGGCATTAAGGGATTCTTTCAGAGTACTCAAAATTTTATCCATCACTTTATTTACTTCCTGATCTGTGAGGGTCCTATCTTCAGCCCTGAAAACAATCGAGTATGCCATACTCTTCATGCCGTCAGGTATTTGCTTCCCTTTATATACATCAAAAAGATTAATATTTTCTATTAATTTTCCTCCATTCTCCTTTATAATTTTCTCTACAGTGGCGGCAGGTATTTTTTCATCCAGCAATATTGCAATATCCCTTGTAACTGCAGGGAATTTGGGTAAAGGTTTGTATGACACCTCTGTTTTTGAATTTTCCACGAGAGGCTTTACATCAATAACTCCAATATATGTTCTTTCAGGGCATTCGAATTCTTCTGCCACATCGGGATGAATCTCTCCTATTATACCTATGCTCTGATTATTCAATATAATATTGGCCGTTCTTCCCGGATGGAACGTGGGATTGTCTCTTTCCGCTTCAAATTCATAATTTTCAATGCCCAGTGTATCGAAAAGCTCCTCGACAATTCCCTTTAGGTCAAAGAAGTCAACATTTCCGTACATTCCTATGGTTAATACCTTCTTCTCTTCGGGTAAATCCTCAATGGGGAGTTTGTGAGGAAGATACACGAATGATAATTCAAACAGACTTGCCTCTTCAACTTTCCTGTTATAATTCCTGCTTATTACCCCAAGCATGTCAGGAATGGTTGTGGTTCTCATAATACTGTAATCTTCACCCAGGGGATTTGATATAACAATCGATTTCCTTAAGTCGCTTTCCTGGGGAATTCTTAACCTGTCAAATACTTTGGGGCTTGTGAAGGAATAAGTATATACTTCCGACAAACCGCAGGATATCATGGCATTCATTATCATATCCTCAATTTTCTGAGGATAGGTTTTCATTCCAATTGACAGGGCTTTTCCAGGCAGTAACGTAGGTTCGATATTGTTATAATCGTAAATTCTTGCGATTTCTTCCGCTATATCTGCTTCTCTTTCAATATCCTGCCTAAACCCGGGAACCGTAATCATCATGCTGTCCCTGTCCACCTTGAGTTCCAGTGATTCAAGGATTTCTATCATACGGTCTTCACTTATGGAAGTCCCCAGCAATGCATTAATCCTGTCCGGCCTTAATTTAAGAGTCCTTTCCGGTTTCTTTCCCGGGAAACAGTCAATTATTCCCTTGCATACCTTGCCTGCACCTAATTCTTCGATTAATTGAGCTGCCCTGTTAATTGCCAGGATTACATTTTCAACGTCCAATCCCTTTTCAAAACGGCTTGAGGACTCTGTCCTAAGTCCGAGTTTTTTGGCTGTAAGCCTTACGGAAACTGCATTGAAATTCGCGGATTCGAGCAGAACGGTCTTGGTGCTTTCTATGATCTCGGAATTTTCTCCCCCCATCACGCCTGCTACAGCCACAGGTTTCTCACTGTCAGCAATAACAAGCATGGATGAATCCAGCTTCCTCTCCTGGCCGTCAAGTGTCCTTATAATCTCATTATCATTTGCCCGTCTTACAATAATTTTGCTGTCACTTATAAAGCTAAGATCAAAGGCATGCATGGGCTGGCCCAGCTCAAGCATGACATAGTTTGTTATGTCTACTATGTTGTTTATAGGCCTTACACCCGCCATTCTAAGCCTTCTTCTCATCCATTCCGGCGACGGGCCAACTTTTACGTCTGTAACAATCCTGGCTGCATACCTGTAGCAAAGGTCAGAGTCCTTAATTTCTACCTGTGCATATTTAGAAGCTTCGTCTCCTTCTTCTTTTAGAATAATCTCAGGCTTTTTCAGTTTGCCCTTCAACGTTGCCGCCGTTTCCCTAGCAATACCAACAACGCTCAAGCAATCTGGACGGTTGGATGTTATTTCAAATTCGATAACAGTGTCGTCCAAACCCAGGATTTCTTTAATGTCCTTTCCCAGCTCCTGGTCGGGAATATTGCTGCAAATATTATTTAATATAAAAATTCCGTCCTCGTCTGCTTCTGGATAATCATCCTTGGTAAGCCCCAGTTCCTGGATGGAACAAAGCATTCCATCCGATTCAAGCCCTCTTAATTTACCTCTCTTGATTTTTACTCCCCCCGGCAAGGTGGAGCCGTGCAAAGCAACAGGAACATAATCCCCTGCTGATACATTCTGGGCACCTGTAACTATCTGTAATACTTCACGCCCCACATTCACCTGGACTACAAGCAACCTGTCAGCATTAGGGTGTTTCTCAACGGAAACTATTCTGCCTAAAACAACATTTGAGATTTCCTCACCGGGCCTTTCCACGTCTTCTACTTTTGACCCGGATAGGGTTAACGCATCAACCAATTTGTCAGTGCTTACATTTATATCAACATAGTCTTTAAGCCAACTTACCGGTACTTTCATGACCAACAACTCCCATCCAAGATTTTTTTCGCTATAGCCAATTTTTTAACAATAGCCAATGTTTTTAAAAATGTTTATAAAACAGTTAATATTCAAGTTAATTTTTATCTCAGAACTGTTTTAGAAATCTTACATCATTTTCATAGAACAGCCTCATGTCATCAATATTAAATTTGCACATTGCCGTTCTTTCAACCCCGATTCCGAAAGCAAAGCCGCTGTATATTTCAGGATCTATTCCGCTCATTTCCAGGACCCTGGGATGAACCATACCTGCGCCCAGTATCTCGATCCAGCCGCTGTTTTTGCATACCCTGCATCCTGTTCCCCCGCACGTCCAGCAGGAAACATCCACTTCCGCACTGGGCTCCGTAAAGGGGAAATGATGAGGCCTTAACCGTATTTTCGTATCTTTTCCGAACAGATGCTGGGCAAATACCTGCAGAGTTCCGATAAGGTCTCCCATGGTTATTCCTTTATCCACAACCAGCCCCTCTATCTGATGGAATATGGGAGAGTGCGTGGCATCCACCGCATCGGAACGATAAACCCTACCGGGACAGATTATTTTTATGGGAGGTTTCTTCTTCTCCATTACCCTGACCTGCACCGGAGATGTCTGGGTTCTCAGCAGTATTTTATCATTGATATAGAATGTATCCTGCAGGTCCCTTGCAGGATGTCCGGGCGGAGTATTCAAAGCCTCGAAATTGTAGTAATCATATTCAACTTCAGGTCCTTCGGCAATTTCATAACCCATTCCCAGAAAAACCTCTTTTACTTCGTCCATAACTATGGTCAAAGGATGCCTGCTTCCAAGGTGTTTTCTTTTTCCCGGTATAGTTACATCAATTACTTCCCGTTCCAGTTTCAAGGCTTTTTCCTGCTGTATAATTTTTTCCCTGGCTTCTTCCAGTTTCTTTTCTATAAATGCCCTTACCTCGTTAACTATCTGCCCTATAACAGGCCTCTCTTCAGGTGGCAATTGTCCCATTCCCCTTAAAATCGGGGTAAGTTCGCCTTTTTTTCCCAAAAACCTTACCCTTGCGTTTTCCAATTCCTGCAAGGAGCTAACTGAAGTAATAACTTCCTTTGCCTTTTCCCTAATACTTTCTAATTGTTCCCTCATATCGTCAGCACTCCTCAAATTTTATATTTGATTTTTAAAAGAATGTTAAATTTAAAATATTTGTTTACAACAAGAAATACAAGCATATCAATATTATGCGAGAATATTAAATTTAATAAAAAAACCTTCATCCCAAACGGGACGAAGGTTTAACTTCGCGGTACCACCCAAATTCCTGTTTATAAACAAACAGGCACTCATTCAAGGGACATGTTATCCCTCTCCGGAGCTAACGGTCCGGTTCCGTCAACGCCTACTTAGGGCATGTCATGAACTGTTTTCACCAGACACGCACCGGTTCAGCATGAAACTCAGGAGCGAATTTCAGCAGACCGTTTTATAAAGGTACTTTCAGCCACGGTACCTTCTCTCTGTATAAAACTTCCATCCGCCTACTTCTCTCCGTCATTGTCTTTGGCTGTCAAAAGCTTTCATTGCATTATTTTTCATTAAATTTTCAATAATTATAACATAAGCATCAATTATATACAATATCCTTTTCTATTTTAATATTAAACGTAGCCTGGCAGTATTAACACCCCTGTCATTCGGGATAATCCTGCTGCCCTTGTCATATTGTTCAACAACTCCGCCCTCAAGGCATTCCATGTTGAAAATTCCGTTAAAGCAAACGTTCCACGGCTTAACTGCATTTTCAACCTCAATGGTGATTTCATTTTGCCTGCGAATTGCAGTTGCCTTGAGTTCCGGTTTTCCATCTGTATTATATACGGTTATGCTTGCCGGACAACCATCTTCCAGCTCATATACGTATAATTCGACGTTGTCCGCATAATCGTAATCCGGCCTTGTATCTTCTTTTCCGAGGGGTATAATACTGTTGGGCCTCACCATGACAGGAAGGCTCATGTAACTATGCTGTTCATGCCTCCAGCAGGCTCCTTCCACCACCTCTCCCGTAAGGAAATTGGTCCATTTTCCTTTGGGCAGGTAATATGAAACCTTCCCCTCCTCATTGAATATGGGTGCTATCAGCAGCGACTCGCCCAGCATATACTGCAAGTCAAGGTAGCGACATGTAATATCCTCCTGGAATTCAAGGACCATTGCCCTCATCATGGGCAGTCCCTTTTGCGATGCCTGGCATGCCATGCTGTACAGATAAGGCATAAGCCTGCATTTTAATTTTGTGAAAAACCTCAGGACATCAACCGATTCCTCGTCAAACAGCCAGGGAACGCGGTAGGATGCATTTCCGTGCAGGCGGCTGTGTGAAGACAGGAGCCCGAAAGCCGTCCACCTTTTATATACATCCGGTGTTGCCGTATTTTCAAAGCCGCTTATATCATGGCTCCAAAATCCGAATCCCGACAATCCTAAGGACAATCCTCCCCTTAGGGTTTCTGCCATTGAATCATAGTTGGCAGTGCAGTCCCCTCCCCAGTGCACAGGGAACTGCTGGCTTCCTGCAGTGGCAGATCTGGCAAACACCAGCGCCTGTTTTTCTCCCAGTTTCTCCTTCAATGTTTCAAAAACAACCTTGTTGTACAAATAGGTATAATAATTGTGCATCTTCTCAGGGTCAGACCCGTCGTAATATACTACATCAGTCGGGATCCTCTCTCCGAAATCGGTTTTAAAGCAATCCACTCCCATGTCAATTAATTCCTTTAATTTATCCGAATACCATTTGCATGCCCCGGGATTTGTGAAATCTACAATTCCCATACCAGGCTGCCATAAATCCCACTGCCATACGTCTCCGTTTGGCTTTTTAAGGAGATAGCCCTTTTCCATCCCCTCATCAAACAGGGCGGACTGTTGGGCAATATAGGGATTAATCCATACGCATATTTTAAGTCCTCTTTCCTTGAGCCTTTTTAACATTGACCTGGGATCAGGGAACACCCTTCTATCCCATCGAAAATCACACCAATGATACTCCTTCATCCAGAAACAGTCGAAATGAAATACATGCAGCGGCAAGTCCCTTTCTTTCATACCGTTGATAAAACTTGTAACAGTATCTTCATCATAATTGGTGACGAATGAAGTGGTAAGCCACAGCCCGAATGACCATGCGGGAGGTAAGGCAGGCCTGCCTGTAAGGGCAGTATAATTCTCCAATACCTCTTTCATGTCGGCACCGCCGATAACGTAATATTCCAAGTACTCCCCGGGGACACTGAATTGCACCCTTGACACCTTTTCACTTCCGATTTCATATGATACGCAACCGGGATAATTTACAAAAACTCCGTATCCCTTGCTGCTTATATAAAACGGCACATTCTTGTATGCCTGTTCCGAACTTGTTCCTCCGTCAGCATTCCATATGTCCACAACCTGACCGTTTTTTACAAAGGGAGTAAAACGTTCACCCAGCCCGTATATACATTCGCCTACTCCCAGAGCAAGCTGTTCGCACATGTAAACCTTTTTATCAGAAGTAGTTATATATCCCAGGTTCTTTCTTCCCGAATCGGTTATTTTCCTGCCATCATAGAAAAACTCAACCAGCCACTCCCTGTTTTTATGTATCCTGACACTGGTTTTACCGCTTTTCAGGGAAACATATTCCTCCTTATCTTCTATCTTAACTGAAAAATTATCTTTCTTATTAATAGCAAACCAGGGGCCTTTATTGACAGTTCCCTTGAAATGGTATGCCTGTACGCAGATTACATCCGGCATGGGAGAATAATACCTTACGGTAAACAGTGGCCCCTGCAGGGTTTGGCCCCTGTGCCTTATCTGCATGTAAGGGGCATAAACCGTAATTGAATCTCTGTTTATGCTTATATCATAAGCTTCTGCAGGATTATATATGGTTACACCTTCCTTTATTCTCCAAAATCCGTCGGTAAATTTCATTTCTGCGCTCCCCCTTTCCTTACTCGTTCCAGTATCCGTAATCCGTAACGCGGAAGGGTTATACATCCCGTCACCCTTTCCTTAGTTAACAGGTCTGTATAAACTTCATCCTTAAGATCTACGTTTTTCTCTTCAAGGGCAAAATTCATGATAAATATGAAGTCTTTTTCTCCGTCAGTGCGGATTTGAGCGGTGACTCCCTCAGGCAGTTCAGTGTCAACTGCTTTTTCGATTCCGAGTTCATCTATCAGTCTGCCGTAGAAATCAACAAGGAAATCATCATTGTTCCTAAATGCAATATAATATGCCTTTCCCTTTCCATAGGAATTTACGGTCAACGCCGGCCTTCCTGCATAGAAGTCATCCTTGTAAACGGCCAGGACTTCAGCAGTTTCAGCATGTATCAAATCGCACAATTCTTTTACCCGGTACTCCTTATTAAGCCCCAGGGGATTATTCTCATTAAATATAACGTAATTTTCATCCTTCGGATATAAGGCATCAATTTCCTCCGACCAAATTCCCGTAACTTTTCTTAAAGGCCCCGGGAACCCTCCCAAAAAGCAAAGGTCATTTTCATTGACAATACCGCTCCAGTATGTTGTTACAAAAACGCCCCCTTCTTCAACGAATTTTTCTATTCTCTCAGCAACACCAGGCCTAACCATGTAAAGCATGGGGGCTATCAACAGCTTATACCGTGAAAAATCGCAATCCATGTCAATAATATCTACCGGGACCCCTTTTTTCCAGAAAGGCATATAATGTGCCTGGCAGGTTGGCAGGTAATCCTTTCTGTCCCGCAGCAAGCAGTGGGAATCATCTATGGCCCATCTGTTTTCCCAATCATAAATAATAGCGGTTTGGGGATATACGGTGGTTCCTATTACGGGGTCAAGCTCTTTTAACACTCTGCCTACTTCAGCCACATCCCTGAACACTCTTGTATTTTCATGCCCGCAGTGGTCCACTACTGCGCCATGGAATTTTTCTGCACTGCCTCGGTTCTTTCTCCACTGGAAATATTGCACTGTGTCCGAACCATGGGCCACTGCCTGGATGGATGACAAAAGATGCATGCCCGGACGTTTTAGCTTGGCTACCCACATCCAATTGGTCATGCTCGGAGTGCTTTCCATCATCATAAAAGGTTTTCCGCCTTTCAGGGAACGGTTAATGTCGTGGGTAAAGCCCACCCTGCATGCAAGCTTCCAGTCAGGCTCTTCTCCGTGCCAGTTGGGGTAATTGTCCCATGCAACCACGTCAACTTCACGGGCAAATTTCCAGTAATTCAAGCCGGGATACGTTCCCATGAAATTTGTTGTAACCGGAACATCAGGTGTAATTTCTTTAAGGGGTGCAATTTCGTTTTTGAAGAATTCAATGGTTTGATGGGTCACAAATCGTCTCCAGTCAAGTGTCAGTCCGTGAATTGATCTCTCACCGTGGGGTACGGGAGAATGTATCTGGTCCCAGTCTGTGTATGTATGGCTCCAGAAAGCCGTCCACCATTCGTGGTTCAATTTGTCCAGGTCGCCGTTATATTTCTTCTTCAGCCATTCTCTGAAAGCCTTCTGGCAGAGCTCGCAGTGGCACTCTCCCCCATATTCGTTGGAAACGTGCCAGGCAATAAGGGCAGGATGGCCTTTGTATCGTTCGGCCAATTTACGGTTAATAATGCGCACCTTTTCACGGTAAACCGGTGATGTATAGCAGTGGTTATGCCGTTCACCAACCAAAATCCTCACACCGTTGGCATTAACCCTGCGGACCTCGGGATACTTGGTGGAAAGCCATGCAGGCCTTGCACCGCTCGGAGTGGCCAGAACTGCATAAATGCCGTTTTCAGCCAGTTTGTCCATGATGGTATCAAGCCATTCAAAATCAAATTTTCCTTCCTCAGGTTCCAGATGGGCCCATGAAAATATACCGACGGATGCCACATTACAATTGGCAAGCTTCATAAGACGCATATCCTCATCCCATATCTCCGGTGTAGCTTTCCATTGCTCGGGATTATAGTCTGCGCCATGAAGAAAATGAGGGATTTTCGGATTAATTGGAAGATATTTCTTAACCATACCTCTATCACCCTTCGATATTTTGCTGATTTGTTGCTTTTATTATATCCAATGGAAAATTTTAATTCAATCATAATTGAATTAATGATTTGGTAACTGGTATAATGGACAATGTAATCATTTGTATGTTATGACTTAAATGTTAATGATTTATATGATGTACTTGTATCAGTTAAATTAAAGATATGTACAGGAGGAATTAAAATGCCATACGGAGTTTCATACGGAATTATAATTATACTTGTAATTATAGCCTTTTTCTTATACAGCAAAAGGGCTGCAATATTTGCTTACCTGGGCAAGGGCAACTACTACAGAGGAGACCTGGAAAAGGGGCTTGCATGGTTTGAAAAAGCATACAAAACCGGCCGTGCCAAACCGCCCACTATTGTTTCATATGCCTATCTGTTGTTGAAATCCGGAAAAACTGAGGAATCCGAAGACGTACTGAATAAACTTTTAAGGTTTCCCATGGAGCATAGCAATAAGATGCTTGCCAAATCCAATCTGGCACTGGTGGAATGGAAAAAGGGCAACCTGGACACTGCAATTGAAATTCTGGAAGAAGTCATTAAAACATATGAAACTACAAATGTATACGGAAGCCTTGGTTTTATGCTAATTCAGAAGGGAGACCTGGACAAGGCCCTGGAGTTTAACCTGAAGGCATACGATTACAACAGTTCAAATGCCGTAATTCTTGATAATCTGGGGCAGGTGTACTACCTGAGGGGAGAATACGACAAGGCAACGGAGATATACGAGAAATTAATGGAGCAAAATCCTTCCTTCCCGGATGCATATTACAATTACGCAATGCTTCTTAAAGCAAAGGGTGAAAAGGAAAAGGCCCTTGAAACGGTTAAAAAAGCCCAGAATTATAAACTTTCCTTTTTGAGCACTGTTAAAGAAGAAAACATCAATGCTTTAATAAATGAACTTGAAAATGAGTTAGGAACCAATTAAAAACCAAATAACGTTAAATGCCGAAAACAATGTACACAGGCATAGCATTAATGGTTAAATGATTAATAGATGCTTAATAGCAGAATAATGTCAATTAGTTAATTAGAATATTTGTCAATTAAATTGATAGCAAAAGGGTCAGGCTCCGCGCCTGACCCTTGTTGAAAATTAAATACCTTCTCCGGCCTTGATTTTCTTTAACCGCTTCATTACATCGTTTGCCCCGCGTCCAAAGTAATCGTGAAGTATTTTATATTCCTCGTAAAGCTTCTTGTAAATCTTCACATTTTCAGGGTTTGGTTTATAGTATTCTTCTTTTACTTTCGCCATGTGTTTTGCTGCTTCAAATATGGAATCATATCCTCCCTTTGCCTTTCCTGCGGCAACCGCACCGAACATTGCTGACCCAAGCGCAACGGTCTGCGGAGATCCGGATATTCTTATCTCCCTGTTGGTTACATCGGCATAAATCTGCATCATAAATTCATCCTTTTCCGCTATTCCGCCGCATGCATAAAGTTCATTTACAGGAACCCCATGCTTCTCAAATGTTTCGATAATCATATTGGTACCGTAAGCAGTAGCTTCAATAAGGGCACGGTATATATCCTCAGGTTTTGTGGCAAGTGTACACCCGATAATCATTCCGGTCAAATCAACGTCCACCAGCACCGACCTGTTTCCGTTCCACCAGTCAAGGGCCAAGAGGCCTGTTTCTCCGGGCCTGTATTTGCTGGCCTTTTCTCTCAGGAGCTTATGTATGTTTATTCCTCGCTGCCTAGCCTCCTGTTTATATTCTTCCGGTACACAATTGTTTATAAACCACTCAAAATGGTCTCCAACACAGGATTGTCCTGCTTCAAAGCCCATAAATCCGGGTATGATTCCATCCTCAACAACACCGCACATTCCGGGGACTATTTTCTCCTCGGTGCCAAGAACCATGTGGCATGTGGATGTTCCCATTATCATAAGCATCTTCCCTGGCTCAACGATTCCTACCGCCGGTACGGCGACATGGGCGTCAACATTTGCTACTGCAACCGCTGTTCCCGGCAGCAAACCGGTACGTTTTGCCATTTCCGAAGTAAGTTCCCCTGCTTTTGCACCCTGGGGATAGATATCCCTGCTGAGTTTTTCATCCACAAGGTTCTCCAGTCTCGGATCCAGTGCCTTGAAAAACTCTTTTGAAGGATAACCCTCCCTCTTGCTCCATATCGCTTTGTATCCTGCGGTACAGCTGTTTCTCCTCTCATTACCCGTCAGCATCAGGGTAATCCAGTCTGCAGCTTCAATGAATTTATCTGCGGCATTATATATTTCAGGCGCTTCGTCCAATATTTGCATTATTTTGGGAATAAGCCATTCGGAAGATATTTTCCCTCCGTACCTGTCAAGGAATTTCTCTCCTCTTTCAGCGGCTATTTGATTCAGCCTGTTTGCGTGGGGCTGTGCAGCATGATGCTTCCATAGTTTTACATAGCTGTGGGGATTGTTTTTATACTCTTCCTTAAAACACAAAGGCGTTCCTGTTTTATCAATGGGCAGCATCGTACAAGCAGTGAAGTCAATAGCCATTCCTATAACATCTTCAGGTTTAACTCCGGATTCCTTTAAAACTGCAGGTATGGTTTCCTCGAGGACTTCAAGATAATCACGGGGATGCTGCAATGCCCAATCGTGAGGAAGTTTTGTTTTGCCGTCAGGCAAATACTCGTCCATTACGCCATGCGTATAATTTTTTACAGCCGTAGCAACAATATTTCCGGTGTCTACTTCAACCAGAACGGTTCTTCCTGACTGGGTTCCGAAGTCAACACCAAGGCTGTACTTCTTTGTCATAACCTCACTTCCTTTCATTTCATTTATCAATTCTTAAATTCTTTTAGCTTATTCTTAAATATTTTAGATTTTATTCGCTTTGTTATAATTATATCATCTACGATAATAAAAGCCAAGATTTAGAAAATGCGTTCCACGGGTGCTTGTCCGGCGGGTTGCAGGAAAAAGACATTTTCTCCTTTTTCACCGGGTGTTCGATTGTAATCCTGTGTGACCACAATGCCAGCTGTTCTCCCTTTTGGCCTTCACTTCCTTTTGGATTTGGACCTGAATTATATCTTGGATTATATTTCATATCCCCGTGCAAGGGATGGCCTGTAGCCGCAAACTGTACCCTGATCTGATGGGGCCGGCCTGTCAGCAGTTTTATCCTGACAAGGCTCATTGCCTGTTCCTTAACTCTTGTACTTTCCAGCACTTCATATTCAAGTATGGCTTTTTTGGCCTCCTTTTCAAACCGGCCGGCAACTCTGACAATGTTTGTTTTATTATCTTTTAAAAGGTAATGTTCCAATGTTCCCTTTGCATTTTTGAGCTTGAACTCCCCATGAACAACGGCAAGGTATTCCTTTTCAAAATCACCTTTTCTTATTTGCTCGCTTAATCTAGAAGCCGCTTTCGAAGTCCTGGCAAAAACCATCACTCCGCCAACGGGTCTGTCAAGGCGATGCACAAGTCCCAGATAGACATTGCCCGGCTTGCTATATTTCTCTTTCACATATTCCTTCAAAATTGTAAGCAGGTCCTTGTCGCCGGTAATATCTCCCTGAGTTAACACATTTACAGGCTTTTCCACCACCAGCAAATGGTTGTCCTCATAGATTATCTTTACAGTAGTATCACCGGTAGAATAACAAGTAATATTAATTCCCTCCTTCCCACCTTCCAAAAGCCCCGCAGGGAAGTACCAGTCCTGAAGATGTAATCGGAAGTCCTATCTCATCTTCATAAACCCGGCCGCCATATTTGCTCATAACACTTAGTTTTAATATATTCCTCAGGACAATTGGGGATAAGCCGGTTGTATAAGTGTTGATAAGGAAGAACAGCGGATTCTCGGACAATATGTCCGTGCAAAGCTCCACCAGGTCATAGAGGTCATCTTCAACCTTCCACATTTCACCTGAGGGGCCTCTTCCGTAAGACGGAGGATCCATAATTATGCCTTCATATAAACGGCCTCTTCTCTTTTCCCTTTGTGTGAATTTTACCACATCATCCACTATGAACCTTACTTTCCTGTCTCCCAATCCAGAAAGGGCAAGATTTTCCTTTGCCCTGGTAACCATGCCCTTGGCAGCGTCAACATGGCAAACCTCGGCACCTGCATATGCGGCCGCCACGGTTGCTCCCCCGGTATATGCAAAGAGGTTCAGTACCCTTATTTCTTTGTATCCTCTTTTGAATCCCTGTTTTATTATATTTATTATCCATTCCCAGTTAACAGCCTGTTCCGGAAACAGGCCTGTATGCTTGAACCCAGTGGGCTGAATATAAAAAGATAAATCTCCGTACTTAATAGTCCATCGTTCAGGAAGCTGTGCCCTGTATTCCCAGCTTCCGCCGCCATCTCTGCTCCTGTGGTAGAAGGCATGCACTTTTTCCCACTGTTTTTCCGAACACTTTACAGGCCATATGGCTTGGGGATCAGGCCTTCTTAATATGTATTTTCCCCATCTTTCCAGCTTTTCTCCGTTTCCCGCATCTATTAATTCGAATTCCTTCCATTTATCTGCAATTTGCATGGCATTCTTCTCCTATGTTTTAATCAAAATATTCTATTACTTAAATATTCAAAAATGCCCTTATTATTTGGATTTAATCCGCATATTATCTAATGTATATTATTGTCTATATGTTATTACTAAATATTATTACTAATAACATTATATTTATATCATCATAATATTGCAAAACAATTATATCATTTTAAAAACTCTAATTCTTTTATTTTTATTTTATATATTTGTTTCTGACTTTATTTAAATTCATTATTTCAAATTCATTTTGAACTTTATTAAGGTTAAACATGTCAAAATAGGCAGAAGGGGGTGTAATTAACATGTTAAACGTAAACAACATGTTAAATCTGAAATGTAAGATTAAAACCATCAGGCATTTACTAATTATTACAACAATTTTAGCATTAATTTCTACTTTAATTTTTACATCTTTTACCGGTTGCAGTTCAAAAAGCGAGAAAAGCAGCTATACCACCGAAAGTTCATCCCAGTCAGCTGGTGCAAATTACAACAGGGTTAATAACATCGCCGCTGAATACGAACTTGCGGATATGGCGCAATATACAGGCACGAAAAACAAAGAGGACATCAGGAAAATAATTAAAACAGGTGAAATTGCCATCGAGGTAAAAGATGTGAAATCTGCCTACTCAAAGGTGACAGAAATCCTGAAGGATGTAAAGGGTGAAGAGTTCAGCAAATACTTTACCGTTTCAGGGGAATACAAAAGGATGGAGCTTGTCTTGAAAATCCCTCCCAAAAATCTTGAGCTGTTTGAGCAAAAACTTACTGACTATGTAGGAGAAGGAAAAATAAAGAGGTCACAGATAAGGAGCCAGGATATAACCTCTCAATATTACGATTATGTGGCAAGGCTTGAAAGCTATACCGCCAGCAGGGATCAACTGAGAGAGCTGATGAAAAAGGCTGAAACCGTTGAAGACACGTTAAAAATCCATAGTGAACTGACACGTATTCAGGCAGAGATTGACAGCCTGCAGGGGCAAATCAACATGTGGGATAAACTTGTCGAAATGTCCACCATTACTTTGTATATTGATGAAGAAAGTAACCCCATGAAAGCTACCAAAACAGTTGAATGGCAATTCAATTCGCCGCAGGAAATATGGACAACCATGAAAAACGGTTTTATAACCGTAGTTAACGGATTATACAGTGTAATTGTGTGGATACTGATTTTAATAGTTAGTCTTTCTCCGGTTCTCGCCATAGCTGCCGTAGTTATTTATGTGATTCGTTATTCGAAAAAAAAGGGAAAAGAAAGCAATAAGAGCAATATAAAAGATGAGCGGTAAAAGCATGATTCCTTCGATAAATGTTGCATAAAATTAATTGAGCAATAAGAAAAAATTACAATTATAAATTTCTCGCTTTTTATAAATAATATTAACACTAGTATTGACGTCGGGCATGCCAGATGCCGGTTTTATGGTAATCTGCCCCGACGTTTTATCAGATATGTAAAATTTTATAAGATAAAGGTGGTTGCATATTAGTATCATGATTAGTAGCATGATAAAAGCGAGAAATAAAACCCTTTTCTTTACTTTATTTTTGCCCATAATTATATTTTTTACAACCACAGATTTAGCAACGTCCGTATTTTCATATAAAGGCCATGAGCCTTCTGTTCCTGTGGCGGCACTGCCGGGAGAATCATATATCATATATACGGTTGTCAAAGGGGACAGCCTGTGGCTGATTGCAAATAAGCATAATACCACAGTGGCTGAAATTAAAGCTGCAAATAACCTCACAAGCGATACCATATATCCGGGCCAGGTATTGAATATTCCGGTAGTTGAACCCGATCCAGGGATAAAATATATAAATTATGTAGTGAAGGCGGGAGATACACTCTACGAATTGGCAGAATACTTCGGAACATCAATTGAAAATATTAAGATTGTCAACAGGCTTTCAGGCGATACTATTTATGTCAATCAGACACTCAGGGTTCCCGCAAGCTGCGTCAGCTATGTCATCAGGTCCGGAGACTTCCTTTGGAAAATAGCCAAAAATTTCAATACCTCAGTCGAAAAAATTAAATTATTCAACGGGCTGAAAGGGGATATAATATACGCGGGTGAAATCCTGTATGTACCTGCCCTGCCTCAGGAAACGACAGTGTCATATATTATCCACACAGTAGAGCAGGGCGAAACCATATGGTCAATAAGCATTGATTATGGGGTGCCCCAGGCAGAGGTGCTTAATCTCAACGGATTATCCGAATCAAGCATGCTTCAGGTGGGGCAGAAAATAAAAATACCCGTATATGCCATTCCGGTAAAACCCACTCCCGGCCCGGAATACGGCGAATATCTTGACTGGTGGACCGAAGCCCAGTATTTGTTCCCAATAGGAAAAACCGCCAGGGTTATGGATTTCACCACAGGTAAATATTTCAACGTGAAACGTTCGATAGGGGCAAACCATGCGGATTGCGAACCGCTTACGGCAGAAGATGCAAGCATTATTAAAAGCCTGTGGGGCGGCAGTTATTCCTGGGTCACGCGGCCGGTAATTGTTGAGGTGGACAACCGCAGAATAGCGGCTTCCATGTCTTCCATGCCCCACGGTATAGAGTACCTGGAAAATAATAATTTTGCCGGGCACTTTGATATCCATTTCAGGAACAGCACCCGGCATTCGGATGGAAAGGTTGACCCTTCACACCAGGAAAAAATCAAGATTGCTGCAGGAATAAAATAATCCGGTCCTTTTATTCCTTAAATCCATTGGGGTGGGATTTATGCCATTTCCATGCGGTTTCGATAATCGTGTGCAAGTCATTGTATTGTGGCTCCCACTTCAATTCCTTTTTTATTTTTTCGGAAGATGCAACCAGAACGGCCGGATCTCCCGATCTTCTCGGAGCTATTTCGGTTTTTATCTCCTTTCCCGTAACTTCCTTTGCTATGTCTATAACCTGCTTAACTGAAAATCCCAGGCCGTTTCCAAGATTATATACAGTGCTTTCTCCACCGTTCCTCAAATAATTCAATGCCAGAACATGAGCCCTTGCCAGGTCGGTTACATGGATATAGTCCCTTATGCATGTTCCGTCAGGAGTATCGTAATCATCACCATATATACTTATGCTCTCCCTTTTACCGAGGGCCACCTGCAATACTATGGGAATCAGGTGGGTCTCAGGCCTGTGGTCCTCTCCTATTTTACCTGAGGGATGCGCCCCTGCAGCATTGAAATACCTTAACGCAACGTACTTTATGCCATATGCCATGTCAGACCATTTTAGCGCCCTTTCAACTGCCAGCTTGGTTTCACCGTAAGGGTTTGTGGGAAGGGTTTTATCCGTTTCAAGTATGGGGATATTTTCCGGTTCCCCGTATGTTGCCGCAGTGGAAGAGAATACTATTTTTTTGACCCCGTACTGGTTCATCTTTTCAATTAACTTAACTGATCCCATAACGTTATTGTTGTAATATTTCAGTGGATCCTTTGTGCTTTCCCCTACAAGCGCATATGCGGCAAAGTGCACGACCGCTTCAATGTCATTTTCCGTGAATACCTTGTCAAGGAACTCCTCATCGCACAGATTACCGCAGTAGAACTTACCTCCGGCTATAGCCTCCTTATAGCCTTTCTCAAGGCTGTCGATAATTACCACATCCTCCGAAGCTTCCAGGAATTCAAGAACCGCGTGGCTTCCTATATAACCTGCTCCGCCTGTAACCAGTATAGCCATAATCTAACCTCCTTCTTCTATTTGTTTCCCATTCTATAATCGGCAATATTCTAAACTAACACCGGTCTCTATTAACAACAGTCTTCGATTTATTTTATTCTCCAATTTTTAACTTAACATTTAATCTCTTTCGCTCCATCGCCTATTTCAGAGACATAGAACGTGGCTTCGAGGCCTACTCTCTCCTTGTAATTCCTGCCCACTTCCTCGATAAACCTGTCTATCGCATCGTTCTTCACAATACTTACGGTGCAACCTCCAAAACCTGCTCCGGTCATTCTTGAGCCAAGCACCCCGTCTATTTTCAGTGCTTCTTCCACCAGGGTATCAAGCTCAACCCCTGTAACCTCATATAAGTTTTTAAGGGAGTTGTGAGATTCTATCATAAGTTTCCCAAACAGGCTCAAATCCCCTTTATTCAATGCTTCAACCGATTTAAGAACCCTGTCATTTTCGGAAATTACATGCTCCACCCTTTTTCTTATAACTTCATCCTTGATCAGGTGCTTGTATTCATTAAACTGTTCGTACGATATTTCACCAAGATAATTTATACTTGGGAAAGCCTGTTTCAGTATTTCCAGGCCCCGTTCGCACTCGCTCCTTCTTTCATTGTACTTTGAATCCGCAAGGCTCCTTTTCTTGTTGGTATTTGTTATTACAATTTTACTGTCTCCAAGCTCCAGAGGTACAAGCTTGTAGCTTAAATCCTTTGCGTCAAGGAATATTGCGTGGTTTGCCTTTCCCATTGCCGATGCAAATTGGTCCATGATCCCGCAATTTACTCCCACATAGAAGTTTTCCGCCTTTTGCCCGATTTTGGCGAGCTCAATATAATCTATTTCCCTGTCCAGACCATAGTAACGGTTTCCCATTACCACAAGGGCCAGGGCGGTGCTTACTTCAATTGACGCGGATGATGAAAGCCCGGCGCCATAGGGTATTGTTCCGTGATAAAGCATGTCACACCCTGCTATTTTATAACCATGTTTCTGCAGCTGATCGGCAACACCCAGCTGGTAATTTCCCCATTTTAGGTCCCTGTATTTTTCAAGCGTATCCAGCGAAGCTTCTACCCTGTCATCAAGATCGGTGGCAGCCAGCCGTATTATCCTGTCATTCCTCAGTCTTACGGCAACAGTTGTATTCATGGTGAGCGCAGCCGGGAACACATATCCCCCGTTGTAGTCGGTATGTTCTCCTATGAGATTCACACGGCCCGGGGCTGAAAATATGCAAATATCATCTTCTTGCCCCCCGTATATTTCAATAAATTTCTTTTTAAGCTCACCTATTGTCATAAGACATACTCCTCCTTTCAAAGCTTTTTTATTTTTTCGAAATAAACCTTCTGTATGCTTCTCTTAACTCTTCTGCCTTCTCCTCCGGCTTTGTGGGATTTGCATGAGCCCATGCCCCTGTCTCACTGGAAGCATTGAATTTCTGCCTGTCAGCCGCCCTGAGAGGAGGGAAAAACTCTATGTGGAAATGATAATAACGGCTGAAATCTCCGCTGTTTACAGGATCCTGGTGCATGCACATCATATAGGGGAACTTGAAGCCAAATAGGGAGTCCAGTGTGCCGGTTGCATTCTTCAAGGTCTCCGCCAGGCTTAGTTTTTCTGCCTCGGTAAACTGCTCCAGATTTTGGATATGCCTTTTCGAAGCAATATAAATACCATAGGGATATTCGGTAAAAAACGGGAGGAACACAACAAAATGCTCATTTTCAAATATTATTCTGTCGCCGGATTCCCTCTCATCCTCCACCATGTCGCAAATAAGGCATTTACCCTTCTCATTGTAATATTCCCGGCATGATTCAAGTTCCAGCTCAAGCTTTTTCGGTATATAGGAGTAGCCGTAAATCTGGCCGTGGGGGTGAGGCATTGTAACACCCACCAGTTCTCCCCTGTTTTCAAATATAAATATATATTTTATTTTCTCATCCTTCTTAAGCTCAATAAAACGTTCCGTCCACAAATCTACCAGCTTCTTGATGTGCTCGACAGGAAGCTCAGGCAACGTAACAGTGTGCTCAGGAGAGTAAAGAATAACCTCGCATTTTCCGTATGCCTCTTTCATCCTGTAGAATTTCGTGGGAACATCATCAGGTACCGGGGGATTTTGGGACAATGCAGGAAAATCATTATCATACTTTAATACATCATAATGGTCCGGAACTTTACCGGATCCCGGGCAGAAAGGACACCAGTCCTTTGGCATATTTGGCCTGTTCTGTCGGTGGGAAGCAATAATCACCCAGTCTTTAATTAATGGGTGCCATCTTAATTCAGCCATGTTATTACTCACCTTCTTTCATTAACTTCTTTCGTAAACTCACCTTTATTTTACCCCAGGCAAGCAAAAAGTAAATAGCAGGATGTTGTTTAAATATGTTATAATGTTTTGTAAGAAAAGAATGTAACCGATTTTATTTTTTTGCTTAAGAAGGGTGTTTATGCTAGAGAAATATTATATAACTGAATTTAATCATACAGACCTGAATATGTACCGGTGTGGCATAGAAGACTGCACCCCCGGTCATTCGTGGGGTCCTGCCATACGGGACCATTATATTATTCACTATATTATAAAAGGTAAAGGCATTTTTCAGGTTAATAAGAAAACCTACAGCCTGAAAGAAGGAGACGGCTTCCTGATTTGCCCGGATACAATAGTGTATTACAGGGCAGATGAAGATGAGCCGTGGAGCTATACCTGGGTGGGTTTTCACGGGCTGAAGGCTGAAAATTATCTCAACCAGGCAAACCTATCTGTTGATAACCCCATATTCAGGTATGACAGGGACGATTTTCTTACCGATTGTTTTAAAAAAATGATAAATTCAATGAGCCTTGGCAAGGGCAGGGAAACAATGCTCTTGAGCCTGCTTTACGCTATTTTGTCCAGGCTTATTGAGTATTCTGATAATGACGGCAGGACATCCGGACAGAAAGAAAATATAAGAGAGGCCCATATCAAGAAGGCAGTGGAGTACGTCGCAATGAATTATTCCAGGGAAATAAGCATCAGGGATATTGCTTCCCATGTAGGCCTGGACAGGAGCTATTTATATTCTCTTTTTAAGGAATACCTCTCCGTTTCACCTCAGGATTTCCTTATCAACTTCCGCATGGAAAAGGCATGCGAACTTATGCGCAATCCTGCCCTGTCAATAGGTGACATTGCCCGTTCTGTGGGCTACAAAGACCAGCTGCTATTCTCAAAAATGTTTAAAAAAATAAAAGGCACTTCTCCCCGCCAGTACAGGAAGAGTGCCATAAATTGATAATTATATCCAGTATAATTATGTCTTGTGTTTGAACTGCGGCAGCCACTCACGGTTTGCTTCGAACATTTCATCCACCATCTGTTTAATTTCCGCAAGGCTCAACACGGCAGATGTAAGCGGGTCAAAACATATTGCATGGAATACTTTCCGGGGATCACCGGTTAGGGCGGCTTCAACCGCAAGCTCCTCACACCTTGCATTGATATTGTTCAGGATTGCCAGGTGTTCCGGCAAAGGACCGACATGTATTGGTTCCAGTCCGTATTTAGAGGCCAGGATCGGCACTTCAACACAGCAGCCCTCCGGAAGGTTATCAATGAGCCCGAAGTTTCTAACATTCCCGTTGAATTTGAACATTGTCCCGTCACCAAAAACCGCATTAAAAATGTATGCCGCATATTCATGTCCCCTCTTAAGGTTCACTGTATCCCTATTAATCCAGTCCTCAATATCCTTTCTCCAAGTATCCTCCCTTGCAAGGTATTCCTTTAAGATATATGCGTATTCCCCCGGGTTCCATCCGGTGCCGTGGGTACAATACTTCTCAATAAGGTCAGGCCTTTTCCTGAACCAGGCATTGTACTCGGAATTGTGGCCGCTTGATTCGGTAACATAGTAGTCCAGGTGCAGGAACATTTCGTTTCTTACCTGTTCCTGGTTATAGATTTCCGGATTTTTGATAGCCTCCCTTATCAATGGATAGGCATCCTTGCCGTTCCATTTAAATTCCAGATACCAGGCTTGGTGGTTTATTCCTGCGCAAAGGTATGTTATTTCCTCCATGGGAGCTCCAATCCAGCTTGCAAGCATATGTGCCGTTCCCTGGACACTGTGGCAGAGACCGGTCAACTTAACCTTCGTTTCGCTCTGCATTGCCCTGCAAAGCATAGCCATTGGGTTTGTATAGTTCAAAAGCAGCGCATCAGGGCAATAACGTTCTATATCGCGGCAAATATCCAGCATTACGGGTATGGTCCTCAATGCCCTGAATATGCCGGCAGGTCCCCTGGTGTCTCCCACATTGATGTCAACGCCGTATTTTTTTGGGATTTCAATATCATGGCGCCAGACTTGAACTCCTCCGGCAAGAATTGTGCAAACAACTCCGTCAGCATCCTTTAGTGCTTCCGCCCTGTCCTTGGTGGCTATTACTTTGGCAGGATATTTACCGGCTTCAACTATTTTGTCAACAGCTTTTTTTATGTAAGCAAGCCTTTCATCGTCAATATCCATGAGTGCGATTGTGCTGTCCGCCAAGGCAGGAAATGATAATATGTCCCTCACAAGAGCCCTTGTAAAGCCAAAGCTACCCGCTCCAATAAATGCTATTTTTTTCATATGATTATCTACCTCCCCGGTGGGATTTATTTTTGTTAAACTTAATGAATTTAGTCAAACTTGATAAAAAGCCTAATGAAGAACAAGCTGTTAATTTGCTTGCAAATTGCCTTAACGTTCAATATGCAACATCAATTGGATTTTAGCATTTAATAACGCTAAAAGTAAATGGAAATGTGCTGTGGCAATATGGAATAATTCTTGATATAATCTTGCATGTGGATTATCAATATGACGAGGTTGGAAATAAGCGACATAGCATTTCTGCCTGCTTTATATACAGATCAGATATGATTTTATAAGCGCATTTATTAAAAATCATCACTTTATCATTATTTATTATTATTTATTATTCACTTCATTCATTATTGTTCACTTTATTATCTTGAGTTTTAATTCATGAGCACTTAACGTTTCCTTAATATCTTTAATATCCTTTTTCATCTCCTGCTGTTCTTCGTATAACTGCTTATAACCGTCAAATAAGGTGTCAAGTTTCTTTCCGTGCTCTTCTTCTATGATTAAGAGCCGATTCTTTATATCTCTAACTTCGGATTTTAAATCTTTAATATCCGAATCCATGCTATTTAGTTTGTCAAGTATCAATTTTAATGTTTCTTCCACGACCATCCCTCCGGAAATATTATATCAATAATGTTAAATTTTATAAATATAAAACAATTTATTAATATATTAAATTTAATTTTAAGCTAATAATTTATGATACGTTTATTCGTTTAAATATAAGTTAACCCGCTTAAATATATTGTCCACTGCCTCATTAACGTTTCTGTCTTTAAGATAATTCTCCAATTCCTCTTTAACTATATCGGCCAATTATTATTGATATAAAAATTATACGAATATCCGATGTAAGAAAGCTAATTTATCTCTGTACTTCTCAATATCCATAATTCCTTTTCATCTCAAGTTTCTTTGTAATCAGCTTTACGGCTTCCACCTTTGTAATCTTATTATCGAGGTAATCTTCCATAATATCTCCGAAGTATATATCTATATCTGTTTGGTACATTCTCTTTTTGCTATTTCTTAATATTTTTGCATAAATTTCATAATTAATATCATTTGACAATGGATATACAGAACTTAACTCCTTTCTGATATTATAGAGTGAAAGGTCTTTATAAAAAGAAGCTGCTTTCAACGGAATAATTGTTTTTGTTCGTATTTCCGGTCTTAAGTATACTTCCAATAACTCCGCAGCTGTTTCTTTATTGGATGAAAACCTATTTATGCATAAATAGCCCAGCTCTGCAAGATAAGAATATTTATCATTAATTGTCGGCGGAAATACATACTTCTTGCTACCCTCAAATATACTAAACGATGATTCTGCAAAAAGAACATTTTCTTTAAGACGGGATGAAGGAATAGCTGTAATAAGTACAAAATTACTGTCAACAATTTTCTTCCATAAATCCAGCATATGAAGTAAAATGTCTTCTTCTATATTAACCGCATCATTAATCATGTCCAGGCTGTTTGAAAGATACTGTTCCCAAAAGAGAGGAAATCTTTTACTGGCCTCAATCATGTACACATCTGGCATTACGTCTCCGTTCAGGTCCTTACAAACATCATAAGCCAAATTATAAAAATCGTCCCATGTCCACATACCTGTAGGTATTTCAATGTTCAACTCATTCATCAACTCTTCATTAAATCTCCAGGCATCTATGCTAACATATATTGGTACGCATATCAATTCACCGTTAAATACACAATTATCCTTTATTCCTCAAACATGTCATCAAACTTCTCTGTTATTGCAGGATATGAGAATAAATCTTCCATTACCTTGTTTTTTATAAAATAATGACTCTCATCATTGTCCAAATAGAATATGTCAAATTTGTCTGAATTTTACATCAGTTTAACCCTTACAGATAAAGATTATTAATGCCGGTTTTCTCATGCTGTTATTCTTACACTCTTTTATCCCACACCTTCGCAAATTGAACTACATTCCAACTCACCTTGCTTACGATACTTAAAATGTGAATCATTCTCCAGCTTGAAATGATAAGCAGCAGGCACAGATAATGAATTATTTCATCACTGTGGGCAATAAAAGCATTGAATCGGGAAACAATGATCTGCTGGGTATTAACTCTGATGAAATAGTCTTTCAGCTTGCTGACAATTTCCCCGGTATTTGTTAACCTTGAGGGAATGAGTTCCGGGTCTATTATAAGTTCCGGGCTATACCGAGTCAGAACAAGGTAAAAAAGTGCCGCCAATACGGATATAACCAATATGAGCCCAATGAGCTGAGCCCAATATTTTTGCACTGCTTCCGGAAAATAGTAATCCTCCATCCTGTCCCGGAATCGGCTGTAAATATCCCTTACTATGGGGACAATATGTTTTACCAGATAAATCAAAGCAATACAGAGTACTATAAAATACGTGAACTTGATTTTTTGTCTGCATTGCCTTGCCTTTATATCAACATTCTCAACTGAAACCGTTGTTTTCAATATCCCTTCCAGGTTCTTTTCAACAGAATTCACAATAACACCGGCAATGTTCTTTCTTGACCTGACCAGAAACAAGTGTCTGCCCTGTACATTCATTACTTCATCCGGGACAAGGGCTGCAAAATAGTAGGGTACAAATACCCTGCCTTTACTTGTCGCAGATAGGGTCGAAACCAGAGGATTTCTTTCCTGGTATACCCCTATTATCGTATATGTATCACCGTTAAGTTTCACATCCCTTCCTATACAGTCAGTAGAGGAAAACAACTCAACGGCCATGCTTTTTTCGATCACTATGTACTTATTCCGGTTTTCTATATCGCTGTTCCATATGAATCGTCCCCGTATCATTTTTATGGGATCAAAACGTATATAATTCTGGTCAACCATGCATACCAGGATATTTTTTACGGTTGAGCTCCTTGGGCCTTCTGCTGCTACCAGACTCCCTTCGTAGTCATAATAAAATCCCGTTTCTTGTATACCTCTTACCATATCTATGTAATTATTGACAAGTTCATGATGCCACGAGGAATATTCTCCCCTAAATTCAGCAATTATTATATTTTCCATCCCTGAAAGTTCTCTATCAAAGAAACGGATAATGATGAAACAAATTAAGGCTATAACAAACCAAGCAAAAGTTTTTACTCCCGCTTTTTTCACCGGTCATTCCCGCCCTTGCTTTATGATTCTGTTTTATCTATAGATTATTCTATCGGTAAGGTTACCGTTATACCGTCCTTTAATTCCCTGTCCCAGCCTGTAATAACCATATCACTCCTGGAAAGTCCGTTTATTACATGGGTATAATACTCATTGCTTTCACCCGGTGATACTTTTTGAAGAACCACGTAATACTCCTACCCCCAAAAACCCTGGCGACTTCTCAGGACATAGAGTTCTTCCGGCGTTTTAAATGCGCTGTTGGGAACAAGGATGTCGCAATAATCTCCTCTTATTTCCATCGAAACCGGTTCATTATTTTCTGGAAGCTTAATCTCGCTTACTTCCTTCCCTTCAAAGCTGATTACTACCTAGTTTTTCCCGTCCTTTACCAAACTCTCTGCTATAACGCCATTCAACGTATTATTTCCATATCTTAATTCACATGGGGCTTCAGGCTTTATTATTTTTGAGTAGTCCCCTGTCTGGTATTTCCCTGAAAGGCTTGCAATTAACCTTTTGGACTCATTTTCAAGCTTTATTACCATTAACGGCTTGACCCCGTCGTAATAGTCCGTTTCTTTGTAATATATTTTCTTAATAATACCGCTTGCAGGCGCTTTTAATACCGGATATTCTTGCAAGAATTCCAGTTCAGCCATGGCCTCATCAAGCTTGTTTTTTACTATTACCTCCGTCTTGCCGTTCAATATCCCGGTTTCCTTTATGTAATTAAGTTCCCGTGATAACTGGTCTAATTTGTATTCCGCTTCCTTCTTCCTGTTACTGTAGTCTTCAATCAGTTTCAACCGAATTCTTTCATTCTCTTCATACTGGGAACCAATTTGCATTTTCAGTGATTCCAGGTCCTTTTCGGCCCTTTCCACCTCCTGGTACGTTACCAAATCCAATTCATATTGCTTCTTGATTTTTTCAAGTTCTGTCTCCTTTTCCTTTTGCTGAAGCTTCAACTTTTCCAATTGCTCCGTCCTGCTACGTACCTCATCGGTATTAAAACATCCGGTATCAATCTCCTGCTGATACAACGTTATCTGGCTATTTAAATCCGCCATTTCCTTTTCCAACTGCTCAATCCTTTGGTTGAAGCTTTTCTTAAATTCCAAAAGTTCTATTTTCAGGTTTTCTATTTCTTTTTCCTTTTCCTTTATAATTTCGTTATAGCTGCTTTTTTCAAAAGTTATCAACGTATCCCCTTCTTCAACCCTTGCTCCTTCTTCTACGGCAATTTCTCCTATTACAAAGGACCTGTCAAGTTTTGACGGAATCTTTATTTCGATTTCACTTACATCGTAAAAATCAATATCCGATATTGGAACATTATATCTTATATAACCACTCTCGACCCGAGTTGCGGTTACTTTTGGCATCATATAATAATGGATAGTTTTTGACGAGAATGTAAAGAACACCATGGTTGCAATAAATATAATTGCCGATTTCTTGGCTATTTTCTTTGCGCTTTCAGCCACGATAAAACCTCCTGTTCATGCCCATTTATGTGTTGCAAAAATTTACATAAATAGCATATGCAACCTGACAATAATTTAACATATACTTATTTAGCATGCAATGATTTTTGTATATTTTTCATTGAATTATCAAATTTTTTATTATTTTTATATATTGGATAATTTATCCTAATATGTTATTATTTTAACTAGTGGATATATATGCAAATTTCAAACTAAAAAAACACGTTGCGCCTTTCATTTTTTCTTTCTACTATGCCCTTATAGATAACACATTCAACAAGAAATTTGTCGGACTGGATAATTTTATTCGTGTCCTTTCCAATAAGTATTACAGGCTTGCGTTAAAAAACACGTTCAGGTTTACAGGCATAGCCGTTCCGCTGGTGGTTCTGATTTCTTTCTTACTGGCGGTTTTACTGGCCTCACAGCATAAAATTTCCCATGTATTCAGGACCTCCTTTATTATCCCCATACTTATTCCTTCCGCTTCGGTTGTGATGATATGGAAGGCAATATTCGGAAAAAACAACTTTTTAGTTGAAGCATTATCAAGCATATTCACCCTCGGAGATAATCTTTTGTATGAGTTCCCGGTACTTATGTTTTTTCTCTGGAAAAATACAGGGTTCAATGTAATCCTTTTTCTTGCAGGTTTAATGAGCATACCAAGGGAAATTTACGAATCCTGTGATGTGGAAGGCGCCAGATGGTTTCAGAAGCACTTTTATGTCACTTTTCCCCTTCTCCTTCCAACCACGTTCTTTACATTGATTATTTCAACCGTTAATTCATTTAAAATATTTAAAGAAGTATACCTGCTGTATGGTTCATATCCTTCGGAGGTCATATATTTTGTACAGCATTATATGAATAACCATTTTAACAAGCTAAATTATCAAAACCTGACAACCGGGGCCATCATATTTGCACTAATAGTATACATTATCGTTGCCCTGGGATACAGGCTTGAAAACCGTTTCAGCAGGGGGGTGTGGAATTAATGAAAAAAGCTGTCTCCCAAAATCTTAAACGAAACCTGAGACGAAGTCTGAAAAACGGCATATTAGCTATTATGATAATTATTCCGTCTATAATATTTCTTTTTCCTGTCCTGGCATCCATAGCAGGGTCTTTCATGACAAGCTCGGAAATATCCTATCGTTATGGCGAGAATGCAATTAAAAATTATATAACCCTTATACCTGACAGGATTACGATCAATCAATATTATATTTTACTCATAGAAAATTACAGATACCTCAACATGTTCTGGAACTCGTTTAAGCTGACCTTTATCATAGCATCTGTTCACACGGTTGTTGCCGTTTTGGCGGCATATGTTTTCGCCAAGGTTAATTTCAAGGGAAGGGATACGATATTTTTCATATACATTGTAGTTATGATGATGCCTTTCCAGGTAACCCTGCTGCCGGTGTATATCCAGGCCCGCCTCCTAAATATATACGATACATGGCTTGCAATAATTTTGCCAGGGATTTTTGCCCCCTTTGGTGTATTTTTGATGAGGCAGTTTATTAAATATATACCTGATGAATTCTTGGAAGCGGTTGCACTGGAAAGCAATTCGGTACTGGACCTGTTCAGGATAGCAGTCATACCCGCAGCAAAGCCCGGAATAATTGCCCTTATGGTCCTGAATTTCGCAGAAAACTGGAACATGGTTGAGCAGCCAATAATACTCCTGGAAGATCAGCTTAAATATCCCCTTTCAATAGCTTTGAACAGTATTATAGAACGGTCTACGAACATAGCTTTTGCAGGGTCAGTGGTTTACATGATACCTATTATCATCCTGTACTTTTATTTCGAGGAATATATCATAAGCGGGCTTACCAGCATGAAGTTTTAATATACCGGTAAGCCCATAATTTTATACATCCAAAAGCTTGCCCATGAAGAGAATTGTTCCGGTTTCATCGTCTGCGATCAGGAATATAAAGGGTCTGTCGGCAATAAACATGGTTGGCTCCGTTGCAGCACCTCCACTCATTATTACGGAAGTTACACCTGCTGCTTCGCTTCCTTCCTCGTTGACTTCAATAACTGCCTTATGCAGTACCTTGCTTATTTTTATGCCGTCCCTTATTCCGGAAAAGTCTGCGGTATCGCTGAATGCTTCTCCCATACCAAGTGCGGTTAAGCTGTCATTCAAACTCTTTATGCCATATTCCAGTTTGAAACGGGGCAACTGTAAAATTACATCTTTTTTTTCAGAAATGTTCTCCTTTAATTCATTCCATTTTTCAATATCAAACTCTTCAATAAAATCATTTATATTTCGCTCCTGATTCGGCAGTATGCAATACATGGCTACTTTCCCTTTTCCGTAGGGCAACCGGACAACTTTTGTACCCTCAACCTCCCCGTATTCCACCTTCCCTTTCCTGTTCATCATCTGCACTTCTTTCTCCTGACCCTCTTCAGTATAAAAAGATCCTGTGTAGGTAAGTTTCTTGTCAAATTGCTCGGTCCACCGGCCTTTGAAATATATTGCATTGATAAGGTACATTACTACGTCTGACGGTATGGGAGGATTAATCATTTTATCAATTTTGCCCTTTGTCGCCTTGCTTATCCAGCTATTAATCGTATCAGCGGCTTTTGGATCCTGGAAATCAAGGTCGGTTATATAGGCATTGAAGCTATTTTGGTTTAATGATAGGAACTCCTGCTTTATTTCCTGCCCTTTCCTAAACCATATTGAATTGCTTATATTAAGTTCAAGATTTGAATCAGCATTATTAAGATAGGCCAATAAGTTCTTATATCCTGCATTTAATGTTTCAATATCTATACCGCTGTATTGGAGCGTTTCCGCCATTGCCCGGGCGGTGGAAGTCCCGGCACCGTTATATGTCATAGCAAGAGCGGCAGAAATGCTTAAAGGTGAGATAAAAATGCTCTTATCTGCGTCCTCCCTGTTTAACTGCCTGAATATATTAAATGCAAAAACCTGGTTTCCGTCTATAAGGGCTTTATCAATACTATTGAGGTCATAGGATGCAGCCTTGCCCATTCCGAATATTCCGCCTGAAGCACAGCCTGTCATTAGCATCATAATCATTACGGTTGCCATAAGTATGGATATTAGGTTTATAGCTTTTATGTGTGGCCTTCTTTTCATACCTTTTCCCTCCATTATTATATTTGCAGCTTATTTCGACTTGATTTTCTTTATCAGCTGATAAGTTTTGGAACCGGTCCATATATCAAGACGAACCAAATGCAATTTGTGTTCCATCTTACGATTATTTACAGCAGAAATCCTTTAATTCCGGTAGAATATTCATATACAAAAATAAAGTTAGTGTTTATACAATAAATGTTCATATACAATTACGATATTTGAAAAAAATTAATAAATAATAAATTATATACAAAATAAAAACTGCAGGTATCTTGAACTTGGTGATTTCAAAATACCTGCAGCCTTTATCTATAGAAACGCTTTTATGATCCAGAATTTTATTATCGAGAATAGCTTTTATTATCAGAAACCAGTCAAGCATATTTTCCCGCTTTCATGCAATTCAATGCTTCATTCCCAGCACTATCCTGTCTTCATCAAATTTCCTTTGGGCTTTGCTTTCAAACATATCTATAAGGTCATCAACGGTAAGGGACATTTTCTCACTGCCTCTTATATCCAGTACTATCTGTCCCTTATCCATCATTATGAGTCGATTTCCCATTTTAATCGCATGCTCCATATTGTGGGTAATCATAAGGGTAGTGATACCCTTTTGCAGAACAATCTCTTCCGTCAGATCATTTATCTGGCGCACTGTGGCAGGATCCAGTGCAGCAGTATGCTCATCCAGCAAAAGTAACTTAGGCTTAACCATGGTGGCAATAAGCAAGGTTAAAGCTTGCCTTTGTCCGCCGGAAAGGAGCCTTACCTTCGTATCCATGCGATTTTCCAATCCAAGCCCCAGCTCAGCGAGTTTCTGCCTGAACATTTCCCTCATTTGATTATTTAAGCCCCACTTGAGTTTGCGCCTTTTGTCACGGCAGTATGCCATTGACAGGTTCTCCTCTATAGTCATGGAGGGCGCGGTACCCATCATCGGGTCCTGAAAAACCCTGCCAATAAACTTGGCCCTTTCATATTCGGGCAATTTGGTAATATCCCTGTCCTCCAGCAATATGCTCCCGCCGTCAACGGTATATACACCGGCTATAATATTTAAAAGAGTGGATTTCCCAGCTCCATTGCTTCCGATAATGGAAATAAAATCACCGTCGTTCACATCAAGATAAAGGTCACGGAGTACCACATTCTCATTAACCGTTCCCTTATTAAAAATTTTCGTAATTCCATTCAACTTCAACATAAATGAATCCTCCCATGACGTTGCGCTTTGTCTACGGCCCAATGCACTATGACGTTACGCTGCGAACCAGGTTTCTTATCCTGGGTGTACTCAGCGCTATTATCACCAGGATTGTTGTCAGCAGCTTCAAGTCAGTTGCTGCAAAACCAAGCCTTAAGGCAATACCTATGCTCAGCCTGTAAATGAATGATCCCAGCAAAGCTGAAAAAGTAGCCAAACCGATTTTTCTCTCACCTATGATCATTTCTCCTATTATTACCGATGCCAGGCCTGCCACAACAGTTCCTACGCCCATTCCGATATCTGCAAAACCCTGATACTGAGCTACAAGCGCTCCGGACAAAGCAACCAGTCCATTTGATATTGACAGGCCCAATATTTTCATGGCCTCGGTATTTACTCCCAGGGCACGTGCCATGTTCGGGTTATTTCCCGTTGCCCTGAGGGCAAAACCAACCTCGGTTTTTAAGAAGCTGTCAAGGAGTATTTTTATTATGACGGTTATTATTATGAAAGTTGTCAAAAACACCCACTGTCGTGGTATTCCCCACTTTTCAAAATATGTGAATATGGTTTTCGCATTTAGCAATGTAACATTTGACCTGCCCATTACCCTAAGATTTATGGAATAGAGGGCCGTCATGGTCAATATACCTGCAAGTAACCCTGTTATCTTCCCCTTGGTATTAAGAAAACCGGTTATAAAACCGGCTCCCATACCTGCAGCCGTTGCCACAATCAGTGCCAAAAAGGGGTTCCCACCATAGAATATCATGATGGAAGCCACCGCCGCTCCAAGCGGGAAACTTCCATCTACTGTCAAATCCGGGAAATCAAGCACTTTAAAGGTAACGAAAACTCCCAGTGCCATTATCCCGAATACAATACCCTGTTCTAAAGATGTTATAACCAAGTTGAACAATAAAATCACCTCATAATCATATAAGACTTATTTTACAGCCTTTGCCTTGAACTTTTCTGGCATCTTACATCCTAAGATTTTGTTTAACAATTTATTCTTTGACCTATTTTTTATCCTTTTAATCTTATTACTTATCAATATTTATTCAATATTTATTATTTTGCATTATGCTTTATAGTTATATTTTATCTGTTTATTTTACTTATTTTTAATTATATATTTTTAATTTTTAATTATAATAATGTTTTTATTCTATAATCTCATCAGCTTTATCAAGCAAATCCTTTGGTATAGTCAGCCCAATCGTTTCAGCCGCACTCTGGTTAATTATCAGGCTAACATTCTTTGCCCCTTCTATAGGAATATCCTGGGGTTTCTTACCCTTTATAATCTCAACCGCAATTTGACCTGTCTGCTTGCCAAGCTCCTTATAGTCTATTCCTTTTGCTGCTACGGCCCCTGCTTCTACCTGTCCGCGCTCAGAGCCAATTACAGGTATCTTGTATTCATTTGCTACCTTAATAACGGCTCCTACTGCTGAAACAATAGTATTGTCAGTTGGAATATATATGGCATCCACTCTTCCCATCAATGACTGGGTAGCCTGGCTAACTTCGCTGCTGTTAGTAACTGTTGCCTCCACAATAGTAAAGCCAAGTTCGGAAGCAACCTCTTTTGCTATATCAACCTGGACTATGGAATTTACTTCACCTGAGTTGTAAAGCACACCCACATTTTTCGCATCAGGCACCAATTCCTTGATTAGCTTAAGCTGTTCGGCGACAGGGTTCATATCGGTTGTTCCGGTAACATTTCCGCTGGGTTTTTCCAGGCTCTCTGTCAAGCCTGCTTTCACCGGATCGGTTACAGCAGTAATAAGTATGGGTATATCTTTTGTTACATTCGCTGCTGCCTGAGCTGCCGGTGTCGCTATGGCAAGTATCATGTCAACTTTTTCATCTGCAAATTTGCGGGCTATGGTCTGGGCATTTGTAACATCGCCCTGGGCATTTTGAACCTCGATCCTGATGTTCTTGCCATCTTCATACCCGGCTTCCTTCAGTGCCTCAATAAATCCCTCACGTGCACTGTCAAGAGCGGGATGTTCTACTAATTGGGCTATTCCTATCTTGATAACTTTACCTGAAGACGAATTACTGCTCATGTTATCTTTAGATGTGCCATCACTTACATTGCCTGAAGATGTTTTCTCACATGCGGCTGCGCTGACTAAGACAAACATCAGCAAAGCAATAGCAAGAATTTTTTTGATTTTGCGCATAAAAAAATCCCCCTTACTTTTTTTCGACGGAGGGAACGAACTGAAAACTCGTATTTGACCCTACCGTGCTACCATTTTACTTTTATTTTATATAATAATACTAACATGTCATAATTGTCAATGCAATTATTTATAATTATTAATTCATACCTATTAATATGGTATAATGCTTGTATAATCATTAATTTGGATTGGAGTGAATTTTCCTCAATTATGGATATAGTGCCGATTGAAAGGTTGAATGCAACAGACCTGGATATGTATCAATGCGGTGCGGAAGCATGTAAACCTGGCCATTCATATGGGCCTGCAGTCAGGGATCATTTTCTCATACACTACATATTCAGCGGCAAGGGTATTTTCCAGGTTGGAGATAAAATATACAATTTAAGCGCCGGCCAGGGTTTTTTAATATGTCCTGGTATAGTCACCTTCTACCGGGCAGACATGGAAGATCCATGGAATTATGCCTGGGTCGGTTTTAACGGCCTAAAAGCCGAAAGCTACCTGAGAAAAGCAAACCTTACCGCGGAAAATCCCATATTCACTTATAGAAAAGATGATTATATCAAAAATTGCTTCAAACAGATGCTGGATACAAGAAATATTACAAAAGCAAGGGAGGTACGGCTCCTTGGTTTGCTCCACCTTTTTCTTTCGCAGCTTATTGAAGAAAACGGGCAGGAACCCGTAAATAAGGCCGGTTCGAACAAAATCGAACAGTACGTAAAAAAGATAGTGGAATATATTGAAATCAACTATTCCAGGAAAATAAGCATAAAGGAAATTGCAAATTTTGTAAATCTTGACAGGAGTTACATGGGACTTATTTTCAAAAAGTATTTTAACGTTTCGCCGCAGGAATACCTTATACATTTCAGAATTAATAAGGCCTGTTCCCTCATGAAAGACCCCAATTTAACCATAGGCGATATTTCCCGTTCGGTAGGATACGACGATCCCCTGCTCTTTTCAAAAACATTTAAAAAAATAAAAGGGGTGTCGCCCAGCATTTACAGAAAAATATGGTGGTCGCTACTGGAATCGAACCAGTGACCCCTTGCATGTCAAGCAAGTACTCTAATACTTTGTGAATTTATACAACTAGTATTTTCGTAGTTATAGTCTCAAGTAGTGGTGTAAATTTCGTGGAGGCTAATTGACAAAAGTAACCACGATATGATTTCTACTTTATTAGGGAAACAAAACAAAACAAATAAAGTAGAGGAGGT